>Ga0155002_114_pt1 | contig 252608 bp, 249 predicted proteins | sample RifCSPhighO2_01_FD_105970 | JGI IMG/M metagenome (GOLD analysis project Ga0155002, IMG submission 105970) | Deltaproteobacteria bacterium RIFCSPHIGHO2_01_FULL_43_49
AATGTGACGATGAAAGTAGAACTGATTACACCGATAGCCATGGAGAAAGAACTCAGATTCGCGATTAGAGAAGGTGGACGTACCGTGGGAGCCGGAGTGGTTACGGAGGTTGTTGAATAATGCCACAATACGAAGGACAAAAAATCAGAATTCGTCTCAAGGCGTTTGATCATCGCTTGTTGGATCAATCTGCCTTGGAAATTGTCGATACGGCGAAAAGAACCGGCGCCAGGATTGCCGGGCCCATTCCTTTGCCGACTCGTATTGAGCGTTACAGTATCCTTCGCTCCCCCCATGTTGATAAAAAATCGCAAGAACAATTTGAAATTAGAACACACAAAAGACTTTTGGATATTTTAAACCCGACCCAACAGACCGTCGATGCGCTGATGCGTCTCGATTTGTCGGTTGGCGTCGAAGTTGAAATTAAAATGTTATGACTCTAGGTTTATTGGGAAGAAAAAAAGGAATGACACAGATTTTTGAAGAGGATGGAACGATTGTGCCTGTCACCGTCCTTGAAGTGGGGCCTTGCACTGTCATTCAGAGAAAAGAAAAGAAAAACGATGGCTATGAGGCCCTTCAACTTGGCTTTGAAACGGCAAAGCCGAACCGAGTTAGCAAACCTTTGAAAGGACATTTTGGAAAGAAGAAAGTAGGATTTTTTAGAAATCTTAAAGAATTTCGATTTGCCAGTGTGAATGACTTTGAGGTGGGGCAAATTTTGTCGGTAATTGGTTTTCAGACTGGTGATACAGTTGATGTTCAAGGGATTACAAAGGGTCGCGGTTTTCAGGGTGTCATGAAAAAAGAGGGCAAGCATGGTGGGCCAGACGCTCATGGTTCTGGTTTTCACAGACGTCCTGGTTCGATTGGTATGAGAACCTGGCCCGGAAAAGTTTTGAAAAATATGGGAATGCCAGGGCGCATGGGTGGTGAAAAAGTGATGACAACTCATTTGAAGGTAGCCCTGGTCAAACCGGAAGAAAATTTACTTCTTTTGAGAGGGGCCGTTCCTGGTGCGAGAGAGGGTTTGGTCATCATTTATAACAAGGAAAAAGATTTTGCGGGACGCTACAAACAACCAGAAAAAAAGAGTGAAGAAGTTTCTTCACAAGGTTAGTTTATGTTAACACAGGCTGTATTAGGGTCAGACAACAAGGAATTGAAAAAGGTCGAATTGAAAAAGGCGATCTTTGGGGCCCCCGTTCGCCGTCAGTTGATTTTTGATTGTGTGCAGGGCTATCTCACCAACAAACGACAGGGAACGGTGAAGGCGAAGTTTCGTGGAGAAGTCAAAGGCTCTTCGAGAAAAATCTATCGCCAAAAAGGAACGGGAAATGCCAGACACGGTTCCATTCGTGCCAATATTTTTGTTGGGGGTGGTATTGCGTTTCCTCCGAGACCGAGGGCGTGGCGCCAAGATCTTTCCCAAAAAGCGAGGCTGCAAGCTTTGGTTTCTGCTTTGGCTTTGCGTCACAAAGAGGGGGGTCTTTTGCTTGTTGATAAGCTGGAACCCAAAGAGATTAAGACAAAAGATGTCGTCAAACAATTGGCGAAATGGGGTGTTGAAAAGGGGTTGCTGGTGATCGATGAGCGCCAAGAAAAACTTTGGAAGTCGGTTCGCAATATCCCTTCGGTTGATTTGGTGACAGCGGACAATGTGAATGTTTTAGATATATTGCGTTTCGAAAAAGTTGTTGTGACAGAAAAGGCGCTTCACAAGTTGGAAAAGAGGTTTTCATGAACTTGGAAACAGTTATTCGCAAACCGTTGATTACGGAAAAAGCGGCAAGGCAAAAAGAAAATTCCAATGAATATTTTTTTGCTGTCGACGGAAAAGCCACTAAGGATTTGATTCGTCTTGCAGTGGAAAAACTTTTTAAAGTGAATGTTGTCAGCGTGCATACATTGAATGCACATGGCAAGAGAAAGCGTTTCGGCCGTTTTGTTGGCAAAGCCCCAAACTGGAAAAAAGCAATTGTTCGCTTAAAAAAAGGCGAAACAATCAAAATTTTTGAAGGAGCATAAGGTCAAGGTTTGGCTTTGCCGAACCGCGAAGCAAATTCGAAGAATTTGCGGAGTATAAAAAAATGGGTGTAAAATCATTTAATCCAACGTCGCCGGGTGTTCGTCAAATGACGATTTCTGATTTTGCGGAGATCACGAAGTCGACTCCAGAAAAATCTTTGACGGAGCGTCATTTCAAAACGGGTGGACGCAACAACATGGGGCGCATTACGTCGCGTTATCGTGGTGGTGGTGAAAAGCGCCTTTATCGTTTGATTGATTTCAAACGGGACAAAGAGGGTGTGCCAGGCAAGGTGGTGTCGGTTGAGTATGATCCTAATCGGTCGGGTAACATTGCCTTGATTCATTATGTTGACGGCGAAAAGCGCTACATTTTAGCACCTCTCGGTTTGCAAGTTGGGCAAGAAGTGATGTCGTCCGACAATGCAGATATCAAACCGGGCAACTGTTTGCCGTTAGCGAATATCCCTGTCGGCTCTGAAATTCACAATATTGAAATCAAACCGAAGGCGGGTGGTAAGCTGGTTCGTGCAGCGGGAATGGTGAGTCAGTTGGTGGGAAAAGAGGCCCCCTATGTTCAAATTCGGCTCCCATCTGGTGAGATCAGAAAATTTTTGATGACTTGCAAGGCAACCATCGGTCAGGTTGGCAATTTGGATCATGAAAACATTGTGATCGGTAAAGCGGGTAGAATGCGTCGTCAGGGTTGGAAATCCCATGTTCGTGGGACTGCTATGAACCCAGTCGATCACCCGCACGGTGGAGGAGAAGGAAGAACCAAGGGTGGCAGACACCCGGTGACTCCTTGGGGTTTCCCGACAAAGGGGAAGAAGACAAGAAACAACGCCCGCACCGACAAATATATTTTGAAAGATAGAAGGAAATAATGCCTCGTTCACTTAAAAAAGGGCCGTTTGTTGATGGACATCTTTTGAAAAAAGTTCAAAAGGCTCAGGATGTCAAAACCAAACAGGTGATTAAAACCTGGTCTAGAAGATCAACCATTCTTCCGGAAATGGTCGGTTTTACGTTTGCGCTTCACAATGGAAGAAAATTCGTTCCGGTTTATGTAACCGAATCGATGGTTGGGCATAAGCTAGGTGAGTTTGCCCCAACACGGACATTCAGGGTACATGGTGGCATGAAGAAAAAAGAAGAGGGTGCACCAGGAGCGCCAGCCCCTGCAGCAGCAGGAGGCACCGCTCCGGCAGCGGCAGCCAAACCGGCAGCGGCTCCGGCAGCAGCGCCAAAGGGAGCCCCAGCAAAGGCTTAAAGGATTTTGAATTATGGGTAACCATGCAACATTAAAATATTTGAGAACCTCGCCGCAGAAAGTTCGTTCTGTTGCGGCAGCGATTCGCGGTGTTTCTGTTTCGAAGGCTCTCGACTATCTTGCTTTTTCAAGACGTCGGGTGGCAAAACCTTTATCCAAACTGGTCAAATCGGCCTTGGTGAATGCGACTCAGGCAAAGGGAGTCGATGTGGATAATCTTTATATTAAAGAGTTGCGTGTGGATGGGGGTCCCAGCATGAAGCGCTGGCTTCCGCGTGCACGCGGCTCGGCGTCAAAAATTTTGAAAAGAACGAGCCATATAACCGTGGTGTTAGGAGAGAAATAAACGATGGGCCAGAAAACACATCCAAAAGGTTTTAGGCTGGGCATTTCCGCTACGTGGGATTCGAAGTGGTACGCCAAGCCGGAACAATATGCAAAGTCGCTTCATGAAGATATCAAGATTCGGGAGTACTTGAAGGGAAAATTATATAATGCAGGGATTGCAAAGATTGAAATTGAAAGGGCCTCGGATCGTGTTACGGTCAATGTTCATACGGCAAGACCCGGTTTGGTGATTGGCAAAAAGGGTGCCGGTATCGATTCACTGAGATTAGATTTGGCAAGATTTACGAAAGATGAAGTCAACATCAATATTAAGGAAGTGCGAAGGGCGGAACTCGATGCCCAGCTCGTTGCCGAAAATGTCGCCATGCAATTGGAAAGGCGTGTTGCTTTTAGACGGGCGATGAAAAAAGCGGTGCAGTCTGCCCTGAAATTTGGCGCTTTGGGGATTAAAATTCAGTGTGGAGGAAGATTGGCGGGTGCCGAGTTGGCCAGAACAGAATGGTATCGTGAAGGTCGCGTTCCGTTACACACACTTAGGGCCGATATCGATTATGGTTTTGGCGAGGCCAAGACGACTTATGGGATTATTGGTGTTAAAACTTGGATTTATAAAGGTGAGGTCTTACCCGATTAAGGTAAAAAAATGTTACAACCAGGAAAATCAAAATTTAGAAAGATGCAAAAAGGGCGGGTCAGGGGAATGGCTACTCGTGGTGTTGACCTTGCCTTTGGCGATTTCGGTTTGCAATCTCTTGAGCATGGCTGGATTACCTCAAAACAAATTGAGGCGGCCAGAATGGCAATTTCTCGCCATGTGAAAAGAGGAGGAAAACTTTTTACAAGAATTTATCCCGACAAACCGATTACAAAAAAACCTTTGGAAGTCAGAATGGGTAAAGGAAAAGGGAGTCCTGAAGAATTTGTCGCTTGTATTCAGCGGGGCCGCATTTTGTATGAGATGGAAGGGGTTCCCAGAGAGTTGGCTGTTGAGGCATTGCGTTTAGCGTCCCACAAATTACCGCTCAAGACAAAGATTTTGGTGAGAGAAGGAGATTACCGTGAAGCCTACTGAGGTGAGAGGCAAGAGTGCTAAAGAATGTTTGAAAATGATTGACGAAAAAAAAGAGGAGCTTTTTGCGCTTAAACTGCAATTAACAACCGGTCAGTTAGCGCAGACGAGCAACATTCGCAATACCAAAAGAGACATTGCGATGCTTTATACCGTTTTGAAGGAAAAAGAAAAAAAGGGTGAAGAAGCCAAACCGAACACCACGAAGGCAAAAGGTTAATTATGGAAGAAACAACTAAAAAGATCATTAAGACGAAAGTGGGAACCGTGGTGAGTGATGCCATGGATAAAACGGTAGTCGTGCGTGTTGAAAGACGTGTCCTTGAGCCCGAATTTAAAAAATATGTGAGTCGTCGCAAAAAGTTTTTTGCCCACGATGAAAAAAATGAATGTAGTGTTGGCGATGTCGTGCGCATTGAAGAGACAAGACCGTTGAGCCGCCATAAAAGCTGGCGTGTGGTTCAAATTGTCAAAAAAGGGTTTGGCAAAGAAGTGGCTTTAAAGGAGTAGCTTTCAGCGATCAGCAGTCAGCTATCAGCAGCTGACAGCTGAAAGCTGATAGCTGATAGCTTATATGATTCAAATGAGAACAGTTTTAGATGTTGCGGACAATTCGGGCGCCAGACGCGTCATGTGTATCAAAGTGTTGGGTGGTACCAAGCGCAGGTACGCGGGTCTGGGCGATGTGATTGTTGTTTCTATTAGAGAAGCCCTCCCGGATGCGAAGGTGAAAAAGGGAGATGTAAAAAGGGCAGTGATTGTGAGGGTTAAAAAGGAGACCAGAAGAGTGGATGGTACCTATATTAAATTTGATGAAAATTCTGCCGTTTTGATTAATGAGCAAGGAGAGCCAATTGGGACCCGTATTTTCGGCCCTGTGGCTCGTGAATTAAGGGCCAAAAAATTTATGAAGATTATTTCATTGGCCCCGGAGGTTTTGTAAAAATGTCGCTAGCAAGAATAAAAAAGGGAGATACTGTCATGGTGATCTCAGGGCGCGAAAAAGGAAAAACCGGCAAGGTTATGGAGATCCTCACCAAAAAGGAGCGTGTTTTGGTAGAAAAGCTCAATATGGTGAAACGCCACATGCGTCCCACCCAAAAAGACAAACAGGGTGGCATTTTGGAAAAAGAGGCCCCCCTGGCTCTTTCTGTGGTGATGCCTTTGTGTCCAAAATGTAACGAGGGAGTTCGCGTCAAAACAAAAATTGGTAAAGATGGCTCCAAGATGCGAGTTTGTGTTGCATGCGAAGAAAAATTAGATAGCAAAGGTAAAAAATGACAAAGAAGAAACAGACAAAAAAAGAAGCACCAGAGGCGCCCGTAAAAACTAAGGAAAAACGGGTTAAGAGTTCTTTTGTAAGCACCTTGATCAAAAAATATCAGGAGCAGTGTATTCCTGTTTTGATGAAGGAGTTTAGTTACAAAAATATTATGGAATGTCCCAAGCTCGCAAAAATTGTTGTGAACACTTGTATTAAAGAGGCAACGCAAGACAAGAAGGTCTTGGAAAAAGCAGCACTGGAGATTACTCAAATTACCGGACAAAAACCATTGCTCACGCGTGCCAAGAAATCGATTTCCAATTTTAAATTGAGAGAAGGTCAGCCCATCGGTTGTTGTGTGACACTGCGTCGCAAGGTCATGTTGGAATTTTTCAATCGGTTGGTGAATGTGGCCCTCCCAAGGGTTCGCGATTTCAGAGGGGTTTCGCGCAAAGCATTTGATGGCAAGGGCAATTACACGCTGGGACTCTCCGAACAACTTATTTTCCCAGAAATTCAGTATGACAAAGTGGAAAGACCGATGGGAATGAATATTACATTCGTAACGACAGCAAAAACAAATCAAGAAGGATTGGCTCTTCTCAAGGCTATGGGAATGCCGTTTAGGGAATAAAAATATGGCAAAAACAAGTTTGATGATTAAAGCAGCAAGGAAGCCTAAGTTTAAAGTGCGTGGCTACAACCGATGTCCGTTATGTGGGCGCCCGCGTGCTTACTTGAGACGTTTTAAAATGTGTCGTTTATGTTTTAGAAAGAGAGCCCTTGCTGGCGAACTGCCTGGCGTGACAAAAGCTAGTTGGTAAAGGAAGGAGTGTTATGTTAACTGATTCATTAGCAGATATGCTGACAAGGATGCGCAACGCGATCATGATGCGTCATGCCGAAGTGAGTGTTCCTCACTCTCGCTTGAAAGAGTCTATTTTGAAAGTTTTCCACAAAGAAGGTTTGATTGTTGGCTTCGAGACTGTGGGAGAAAAAGTTAAAAAGGCTATTGTGGTTCAGCTTAAATATGGATTGGATGGAACTTCCGCAATTACAACGTTGCGCAAAATAAGCAAACCCTCGCGCCGTGTTTTTAATGGGTATCAAAATCTCAAAGCGTTTAGACAGGGATTGGGTATGACAATTTTGAGCACACCGAAGGGGATTATGACAGATGGAGAAGCCCGCAAACAAAAAGTCGGCGGGGAAGTTTTAATAGAAATATGGTGAGGTGAAAGGGTAAGACTATGTCACGGGTTGGAAGAAGACCAGTTTTGTTAGGACAAGGTGTGACGGCCAATGTTGCCAAGGAGACTTTTAGTGTGAAGGGTCCCAAAGGTAATTTGAGTCGCAAATTTCCTGAAGAAATTGATGTGGTCATTCAAGAAGGGAACGTTTTGGTCAGCCGCAAATCGGAAGACAGACTGGCAAGGGCCAAACATGGAATGATGCGCAATTTGATTCAAAATATGGTTCAGGGTGTTTCGCAAGGGTTCACCAAGGAGTTGGATATTCAAGGGGTAGGATATCGTGCTGAGTTGAAAGGTAAAAATTTACAACTGGCTTTAGGATTTTCTCATCCTGTTTTGTTCCCGATCCCAGAGGGGATCCAAATACAAGTGGCCAATCAAACAAAATTGACCATTTCTGGTTGTGACAAAGAATTGGTTGGCCAGACCGCAGCGAATATCCGTGGCTTAAAACCTCCCGAACCGTATCAGGGGAAAGGGATTCGCTATCTGAATGAAGTTGTGAAACGCAAAGTCGGCAAACAAGCTGCAGGAGCTGCCGGGGGATAATGACACTATGAAGCATCAATCGGAAAGACAATTGGGACGTTTGAGACGCAAGCTCCGCATTCGTCAATTTGTAAAAGGCAACAGCGAACGCCCACGTCTCTCTGTTTTCAAGAGTGCGAAGCATCTGTACGCTCAGCTCATTGATGATTTGGCAGGCAAGACATTAGTTAGCTCCTCAACATTAGATAAGGAATTAAAATCCAAAGCAAAGGGTACCCTTGAAGGGGCCAAACAGGTTGGAAAATTGCTCGCTCAACGAGCCCTCAAAAAAGGAATTAAGAAGGTTGTTTTTGATCGTGGTGGTTTTAAATATCATGGACAGTTGAAAGCCTTGGCCGATGTCGCGCGCGAGGCAGGATTACAATTTTAACGAAAGACTAAATTATGGCAGAAACACCAGCAATCCCGAAGCAAGAGCCCCAAAATCAGAAAAGACACTCCAGAGGTCCAGGAGGGGGTAGGAGAAGACCGAGAGAAAGGGATCTCAATTTGGAAGGGGGTCCCCAATTAATAGAGCGGGTGGTCCACATCAGTCGTGTTGCAAAAGTGGTAAAAGGGGGAAGGCGTTTTCGTTTTTCGGCTCTGTTGGTTGTGGGGGATGGAAATGGCCGTGTTGGGGTTGGTCTTGGCAAGGCCACAGAAGTCCCCAATGCGATTAGAAAAGGTGGGGAAAAAGCGAGAAAAAGTATGGTGCGCGTTCCTTTATTGGAAGGAAGTATTCCGCATGATGTTATCGGTCATTATGGTGCCGGGTTAGTGATGTTAAAGCCAGCCAGCAAAGGAACCGGTGTGATTGCCGGTGGGGGTGTTCGAGCTGTTCTGGAAGCGGTGGGTATACAAAATATTTTGACGAAGTCGATTGGAACTAGTAATCCGCATAATGTTGTTAAAGCAACGATGGATGGACTGCTCCAATTAAGATCGACGGAGATGGTGAAAAGGATGAGAGGTGGTCATGTCAGCTAGTTTGGAAATTCAGTGGGTTCATTCAACGATTGGATGTCCTGAAGATCAGAGAGCTACCGTCAAAGGTCTTGGTTTGAGAAGAATGCATGCAAAAAGGGTAGTCCCCGATACCCCTCAGGTTCGTGGGATGCTTTCAAAAGTTTCTCATTTGGTTACTATTTTGGGGAAAGGTTCTTTGGCAGTTTCTGAAAAAAAGCAAAGGGTTGTTCGCAAGGCCAAAGCAACATCGAAACCTAAACGGGCAAAGAAAGAAAGTGTATGAAGAAACAAGCACTGACATTGGGGACATTGAGACCCATCACAAAGAATAAAAAACCAAAACGTCGCGGACGTGGAGATGCCAGCGGTCATGGCGGGACATCTACACGCGGCCACAAGGGCCAAAAAGCAAGGTCTGGAGGGTTTCACAAAAGGGGTTTCGAGGGGGGGCAGATGCCTCTCATTCGCCGCATTCCAAAAAGGGGCTTTACCAATATTTTCAAAAAAGAAGTAGGTGTTGTTAATTTAGAAAAATTGTCTGGGCTACCTAAAGGGACAGAAGTGACGCTCAATTTAGCGAAAGAAAAAGGTTGGGTCTCGAATAAATCGGAAGCCTTGAAAATTTTAGGAGAGGGCCAGTTGAAACATCCTTTGACGATCAAAGGGGCCTTGGTTTCGAAACAGGCAAAAACAAAAATTGAAGCAGCTGGGGGCACGATCACGACGTTATGACCGATGTCGGCAATATTGCGAAAATTCCAGAGCTGAGAAAAAGGCTTCTGTTCACGTTGATGATGGTGGCGGTCTATAGGCTCGGTATTTTTATTCATACCCCCTGGGTCAATACCGAAGCGGTCCAAAATTTTTTGAAGCAGGACACGGTCTTTGAAATTTTTAAACTTTTTTCAGGTGGTGCCCTAGAGCAGTTTTCGGTTTTTGCGCTGGGAATCATGCCCTATATTAGTGCGTCCATTATTTTCCAACTCTTGACCGTTGCGGTTCCATCCATTGAACGACTTTCCAAAGAGGGTGATGCGGGGCGAAGAAAAATCACGCAATACACCCGCTATGCAACGGTGGCTTTAAGTCTTATTCAAGGTTTTGGAATCAGCTATGGGCTCAGACAGCAAGGCTTTGTCACTCCAGGAATTCCGGCTCTTACTTTTTATTGCGCAACGGTGTTCACACTCGCTGCTGGAACTTCTTTTTTGATGTGGGTTGGCGAAATGATTACGGAGCGAGGGATTGGTAACGGTATTTCGCTGATTATTTTCGCCGGCATTATCGATCGCATCCCAAGCGGTTTTAGAGATGCTTGGCAAAACAAAAGCCAGTTCGGTGAACTGTTTGGTTTTATCGCGCTGCTCGCGGGTATTGCTTTGGTGATCAGCGTTATTATTTTCATGGAGCGATCACAACGTCGCATTCCCATTCAGTATGCCAAAAGGGTTGTGGGAAGACAGTTGATGGGAATTCAGGCGAGCCATCTTCCTTTAAAGATTAATTCCGCCGGTGTGATTCCTCCCATTTTTGCGTCATCACTGATTTTGTTTCCGGCCACCATTGCACAGTTTAGTTCTGGTAACGAAATTGTGGGACAAATTGCTGGATTTTTAACGCAAGGTTGGATTCATAACGCCTTGTACGTCGCACTGATTATTTTCTTCACCTATTTTTATACAGCCGTTGCGTTTAACCCTGTGGATGTCTCTGAAAATTTAAAAAAGATGGGTGGGTATGTTCCTGGAATTCGCCCCGGTAAAAGTACTTCGGATTATATTGATCAAATTTTGACCCGAATTACTTTGGGAGGAGCACTCTATATTGCGGCTGTTTGCGTGGTACCGAGCTTATTGGGAGACCAGTTTGGAATCCCTTATTCTTTGGTCAATACATTTGGAGGGACCTCTCTTTTGATTGCGGTGGGGGTGGCTATGGATACGTTAGCTCAAATAGAATCCCATTTATTATCAAGGCATTACGAGGGGTTCTTGGGAGCTAAGGGGGGTGGCCGTTTTAGGGGAAGACGGTGAAGCGAGTGAGGCTAATAACAAATGAAGATTGTCTTGATTGGGCCGCCAGGAGCTGGTAAAGGCACCCAGGCTGAAAAGTTAGCTGTTCATTGGAAAATTCCCAGGATTACCACTGGAGATTTATTCCGGCAGGCAGTTTCCGAAAAGACACCACTCGGATTGAAGGTCCAAGGGCTTTTGGAAAAAGGGTCACTCGTTCCCGATGAGATTGTTTTGGGACTGATGGAAGAAAGAATGTCAAAGCCGGATTGCAAAACCGGTTTTATTCTCGATGGTTTTCCAAGAACCGTTGGACAGGCAGAAGGTTTAGAAAAGTGGCTGGGTAGGGTTGGATTGAAACTCGACTCGGTCGTTGCGTTAGAGGTTTCAAAAGAGGAGGCGGTTGGGCGCATTACAGGTCGCAGACAATGCGCTTCTTGTGGCAATACCTACCACCTTCATTTTCAACCTCCGAAACAAGAGGGTCGTTGCGATGTTTGTGGTGGCAGCCTTGTTCAACGCAAAGACGACGAAGAAAAAACGGTTCGCCACCGATTAGAAGTTTATGATAAAGAGACGGCCCCTTTGTTGGCCTTCTATCAAAAGAAGGGGCTGTTAAAAAAAGTGAACGGTTTGCAAAAACCCAATGCGGTTTTTGAGGAAATTAAGGCAAGCTCTTTGATAAAGTAATGATTTATTTGAAATCGCCAGAAGAGATCGAAAAGATGCGACTGGCGAACGCAATCGTTGTCAAGGTGATGAAAACCTTGAAGCCGATGATCCGCCCCGGTGTTACAACACTGGAGTTAGACACGGTGGCTCAAGATTTGATTTTGCGAGAAGGTGGAAAGCCAGCCTTCAAGGGATATAGAGGTTATGCGCATGCTCTCTGTGTCTCGGTGAATGAAGAAGTCGTGCACGGTGTGCCGGGAAAAAGGAAGCTTCAAGAAGGAGACATTGTCAGCATTGATTGCGGTGTTCTTTATGAAGGCTTTTACGGCGATCATGCTTGGACTTTCCCAGTGGGAAAAGTTTCGAAGCAGGCCGAAAAGATTTTGGAAGTTGGTGAGAAGGCCCTTTACTTAGGAATCGAGCAAATGAGAGTTGGTAAACGGCTCTTTGACATTTCGGCGGCAGTTCAAAATTTTGTAGAATCACACGGTTTTTCCGTTGTTCGTGATTTTGTGGGGCATGGAATCGGTCGCGAATTGCATGAGGAACCCCAGTTGCCTAATTTTGGAGTGGCGGGAACCGGCATGAAACTAAAACCGGGTTTGGTCTTGGCGTTAGAACCGATGGTGAACGAAGGGGCCTTTGAAGTGGAGACGCTCAATGATGGTTGGACAGTGGTCACCAAGGATCGAAAATTGTCGGTCCATTTTGAACATTCGGTTGCCATTACGGAAGAGGGACCCGATATTTTAAGTCAGGGGAAAAATGGCTAAAGAAGAATTGATACAAGTAGAAGGGAAAGTTTTAGAAACATTGCCCAACGCAATGTTTCGGGTGGAGTTGGACAATGGGCACAAAGTATTGGCCCATGTCTCTGGCAAGATGCGGATGCATTTCATCCGAATTTTACCAGGGGATCGAGTAACCCTTGAACTTTCCCCCTATGATTTAACGAGGGGTAGAATCACTTTTCGGGTAAAGTAAATTTATGAAGGTACGTGGATCGGTCAAAAAAATTTGTGAGAAGTGCAAAGTCATCCGACGCAAGGGTGTGGTGCGGGTTATTTGTGAAAATCCGAAGCACAAACAGCGTCAAGGATAGGAGTGAATTGTTATGCCTAGAATAGCTGGAGTTGATATTCCGCCGCGCAAACCGATTGTTTATGGGTTGCGCTACATTTTTGGAATTGGGCTAACGTCTGCCAAACAAATTTTGGCTCAGGCCAAGATCGATGAAATGATGCGTGGTGAAAAACTCTCCGAGACACAAGTGGCTCAGATTCGAGAGATTATTGATCAGAAATATAAAGTGGAAGGGGATCTGCGCAGAGAAATTAGCACCAACATTAAGCGGTTGAAAGATTTGGGGGCCTATCGAGGTTTAAGACACATTCGTAATTTGCCGGTGCGGGGTCAAAGGACGCATACAAATGCAAGAACCCGCAAAGGAAGACCACGTATGGCAATTGCTGGTAAAAAACAGGCTCCAGGACCTAAATAAGGAGAATTATGGCGGAAGAAAAAGAAAAAACACATCAAACGGCTCCGATTAAACCGGTTAAAAAGGGAAAGAAAAAAGTCAGAAAACATGTCCCCATTGCAATTGTTCATATCCAATCGAGTTTTAACAACACGATTATAACGGTGACCGATCTTCAAGGGAACACGCTTTCTTGGTCTTCGGGTGGAGTGAAAGGTTTTAAAGGTTCCAGAAAAGGGACTCCTTTTGCGGCACAGCTTGCTTGTGAAGATGCGGTGCGAAAGGCCATGGATCATGGTGTTAAACAAGTGGTTGTCTATGTGAAGGGCCCCGGCGTGGGGAGAGATTCGGCTTTAAGAATTTTACAAAAAACAGGAGTGCGGGTGACCGGTATTCGAGATGTCACTCCGATTCCGCATAATGGTTGCCGTCCCCCTAAGAAAAGGCGCGTTTAAAGTAGAGGAGTTAAAATGTCAGAACTAAGCGTTTGTAGGCAATGTCGTCGAGAAGGGATCAAACTTTTTCTTAAAGGGGATCGCTGCTTCACCGATAAATGCGGTGTAGAGCGGAGAACTTATGCCCCTGGACAACACGGTCAGGCTTCTAAAAAGCTTTCTGACTATGGGTTGCAGTTGCGGGAAAAACAGAAGGTCAAGAGAATTTACGGTATCAAAGAGAAACAATTTCGAAAGATTTTTGCGGAGGCAGAAAGACTCAAAGGGATTACCGGCGACAATTTGTTGCTTCTTTTGGAAAAACGTCTCGACAATGTCATCTATCGCATTGGTTTTGCAAGGTCCCGCGCTGAGGCCAGAAAATTGGTCAAGCAGGGCCATGTTTTGGTGAATGAAGAGAGGGTCAATATTCCTTCTTATTTGTTAGAACGTGGGGACAAAATTACCATTAAAGAAAAGAGTCATAAAGTGCCGGCAATTGTTGAATCGGTAGAAGGAGCAGAAAGAAGAGGATTGCCTGCTTGGCTGAAATTGGAAAAAGAGAAATTTTTGGGTGAAGTGATGGATTGGCCAACTCGTGAACAATTAACCATGCCGATCCAAGAACAATTGATTGTCGAATTGTACTCGAAATAGCCCGCCGAAAGCTTCGGCGAGGCAAGGAGGTTTAAAATGTATCGTAACTGGCGCAATGTAATCAGACCGAGGGGATTAGAGTTCGATGAAAAGGAAGTAACGACCACCTACGGCAAATTCGTTGCCTCTCCGTTGGAGAGGGGCTTCGGTTTGACATTGGGGAATGCCTTAAGGCGTATCCTTTTGTCTTCTCTGCAAGGGGCAGCCATCACATCGGTCAAATTTGACGGTGTTTTGCATGAATTCTCAACAATACCTGGTGTTGTGGAAGATGTGACCGATATTTTGCTCAATTTTAAAGAATTGAAACTGAAACTTCACTCGGGTGACGAAGAAACAATCCGGTTGAATGTGAAAGGTTCCAAAGAGGTGAAGGCTTCTGATCTTGAAGTCCCTTCGCACGTCGAGATTTTAAATCCTGATTTACACATTGCCACCCTTAATACAGAGGGAAAGCTCAAAGTGGAAATGACCGTTCGTTTGGGCAAAGGATATGTCCCCGCGGAACAAAACAAAACTCCGCAAGACTCGATCGGTGTCATTCCAATGGATGCCATTTTTTCACCGATCACGCGCGTGAACTATAATGTTACCAATGCTCGTGTTGGGCAAAGGACCGATTATGACAGGCTCACGTTGGAGGTTTGGACCAATGGTGCGGTGAAGCCCGATGATGCCTTGGCTTTTGCCGCGAAGATTCTTAAAGAGCAGCTCCAAATCTTTATTAATTTTGATGAAGTGACCGTGCAAGAAGTTGTTGAAGAGACGAGGGTGGAAGAGAGCCCAAGACTCAATGCCAATCTTTACCGTCGTGTGGAAGAGTTAGAGTTGTCTGTTCGCTCTGCCAATTGTTTGGCCAATGCCAATATTCAATATATCGGTGAGTTGGTTCAAAAGACGGAGGCCGAAATGTTGAAAACCAAAAATTTCGGGAGAAAATCATTGAACGAAATTAAAGATATTCTTTCCGAGCTGGGCCTCGGCTTAGGCATGAAGATTGATGGTTTTGATACTGGCGAGGCTGAAAAATATCGCCCCAAGGATGTGGAATAGGGTCAAGTCCGTCTATGACGGACGCGAAGCAAACTCAAAGAGTTTGCGGAGTAGGATGAAACTATGAGACATTTGGTTGACCATCGAAAATTAGGAAGGACAACGCCGCAACGACAAGCCTTGTTGAAAGGCCTGGCGGTCAGTCTGATTCGGCATGGCCGCATTCAGACAACACTGCCAAAAGCCAAGGAACTCAAAAGGCTCGCCGACAAACTGGTGACTTGGGGGAAGGCAGGGACACTTTCTGCCAGAAGAGCGGCCAGACGTTTTATCAATGACCGCGATGTACTCACAAAGTTGTTTAAAGAATTGGCACCTCGTTTTGCCAGCCGTAACGGGGGTTATACTCGATTGTTAAAGTTAAACTTTAGGTATGGAGATCAAGCCCCTTTAGCGTTTGTGGAATACCTCGACAATCCTGTGGTTCCGATAAAAAAGAAGACACCCAAAAAATCGAAGTAAGATGAAAAAGTTGTCTTCATTTTTTCTATCTTGCTTCTTGCTTCTCTGCTTCTCTGTTTCTTTAACCGGCTGCGCCAAAGATTTTATCACAGGAAAAAAGACTTTCAATTTTTATTCAACAGGTTCCGATGTCGAATTAGGGCGCATCGTTATCAAACAACAGCTAAAAGCTTTGGAGGCCCAAAACAAAGCAGTGGACCGTGAGGCCGATTCCGAAGAGCTCAAAAGAATTCGAAAGATTGTTAAACGGATCGCGGCGGTCTCTCACATCCCCAGTTTTCCCTACGAAGTGCATCTGGCTGATTTGGATGTCGTGAATGCCTGGTGTGCCCCCGGTGGTAAAATCATGGTCTACACCGGGCTTTGGCAACCGAGAAAAGGTCTCGTTCAAAAAGGAAATGATGATGAAGTGGCCGCTGTCTTGGCACATGAGATTTCGCATGCGACAGCAAGGCATGTCACAGAAATGATCAGCCAGATTTCAACTATCCAAATTGTGGGAGAAGTTGCTGCCAGTGTGATTGCCGGGGCCGGTGCACCGGAAGGCTCCAATATGTTCCGCGAGATATTTTACGGCGGAGTGAATATTTATATCCCAAGTTACAGCCGAAAAAACGAATCGGAAGCCGATGCCGTTGGCATCATGTATATGGCGCACGCTGGTTACAATCCGCAGGCGGCTGTCAATTTGTGGGAGCGTGCTGCCAAAGAGTCGAAGAGCGACAAGACCAGTATTTTTGCCTCTCATCCCTCCAGTGGAGAAAGAGCGGCCGCTCTTAAAAAACTCCTTCCAAAAGCAATGGAGATTTATAGAGCGACAAAAAAGTAATGGGGCCTGTCCCTCCGTGTTTTTGTGGGGGCCCCTAACAAAACCCCACAACAAACACTCCGGGCCACCCATTACTTTTTCGCCACTGATTATTTAAGGAATTTTTGAAGGGCTTTTTTGCCACCCTTGGGGAGTGAGGTTCCATCTCCAACGAGTAGACTATCAAAAGAATAGTCGAGGAGTTTTTGGAGGCCAGCCTTGGCTAATTCTTCATCTTGAATAATAGGCTGGGGGAGTAATTTTAACTTTCCTGCGGGGTGTCCAATCACACAATCTCCTATCAACATCACCCCTTTTCCCCAATTGAGATAAAAAGCCGATTCGCCGGGGGATTTGGAGTTTTCGATATGAATCACCTCAAAACCTCCTTTGAGTGTTTGGCCATCTTTATAAGTATAGTCGACCGGAATTTTGCAATAGTCCTTATCTGCTTCATGAACCCAAATGGGCGAGTTGTATCGTTCCTTGAAGTTTACCGAATCACGCACATGATCTTTGTTGGTTAGGTAGACTGAAAGAGGTCTTTTTCGATTGTCGATTTCGGTTAAGATCTCTGGGGTTGGGATGGCTGGATCAATTAGAAAAGCCCCTTCCGGTGTTACAATATAGTACCCATTAAAATTATAGCCCTTTTCCTGTGCGAAGTAATCCCAGGTAAAAATGTTGGGAACGATTTCTTTCCAAGCCATATGACACTCGTAGCATGAATAACACCTGTTATCAAGGCCACCTTATCTTTTGACACTGCCACTTAAGTTGGTTATGAAGATCACCCCATAAGATGGGGCGGTAGCTCAGCTGGGAGAGCGCGACAATGGCATTGTCGAGGCCAGGGGTTGTCCGACTCGCGTCGGACCAATGTAGGGTGACAACATAACCACCCACCCCAGTAGGTCTTCAATAATTTTTCTTTGAAATTTTGAATGTGCTGGATTTGTGGGGCGGTAGCTCAGCTGGGAGAGCGCGACAATGGCATTGTCGAGGCCAGGGGTTCGATCCCCCTCCGCTCCACTGATCTAGCATTTTTTGAGGAGGTGGGTACCCGGTTATGTTGTATCATTCAAATTTTTGCATTGTCGATCCCCCTCCGCTCCACCAAGTGAAAAAGTTCTTTTTTCTTTGGTTCCCCCTTTTTCTTTTCGTTCTGTGTTGGGGGGTTATGGCTTCCTCAAAAACATCTCCGGATAAAAAATATGATTTTCTTTATCTTTTCGAAAACCAGACCGTCTATTATCTCGTCGATCTTCGTAGCGGGGCTAAGAAAAAATCCGTTGTCCTCTATGATGATGTGGAGGGGATAACCGATATCACTTGGTCACCCGATTCCAAATATGTGGCTTTTGCAGTGGTCAATCAAAAAAGGTATCCCAAAATGGCAAAGCTGTTTATCGTGGATATCTATGCTGGAACACATAAAAAAGTGGATGTGGATTCAAAGATTATGTGTGGTGCCAGCTGCTATTCCTTCATTCCATTTTGGTCTCCTGATGGGTCTTACGTTGGGATTATCGAGGGACTCGCTCAAGAAAAACCAGTCATTAGTATTTTTAAACTCGATGGGAGTTCTTTTAAGAAAATTTCGCTTCCTTCCAATATTATGGGAGAGTCTTTCGTCGCGCCAGAAGTTATTTGGAAAAAGCCGGAATCAATTTCGGTGAAGATCTCTAAGGGCAAACATTACGAATTTCACCTTTGAAACTGCATGACGAAGTCGCCAATTTGAATTTCGTCGTTGGGGCTTAAGATGTGTTCGTGAACCTTCTGGCCATTGACCATTGTCCCGTTGGAACTATTGAGGTCGACAACAAGATACTCTTCTCCCTGGATTCTGATTTCTGCGTGTTGCCTAGAGACCTTTGCATCTTTGAGGACGATCTGGTTGTTGTGTGAGCGCCCAATGGAAAGGGTATTGGTGATGTAAAATGTTTTACCGACATTTTCTTGGCCGGCAATAATAGTCACCGCGGGTTTTGTTTCCAACTGCGGCTTCGTTGCCTCTAGCCATTCTTGTTTATCACCCGCTTCCTTGGCCTCTTCTTCCCATTCATCCACTTCTTCTTCAATGCGCAACGGCTTTTCTATTTCTTCTAAAGAGCCAAACAGATCTTCATCTCCTTTGAACAGACCTTCATAGCGCTGAACATTGGTTTGTACTCCTTTTAAAACTTGTTCGAAACGCCGTATCTTGTCATCTGTTGCTTTCGATTGGTTTTGGAACTCTTCTTTTGAAAATTCCCCCAGTTTTTGGCGAAACTGGAGTTCCTCCAAGATTTCTTTGTGATCTTTTAAATTTGCTTGAATTTTATCTCTTGTCTCATAGAGGGTGGCCAGCTCTCTGTCGATATCTTGTTTTTTGGCAAGTAGTTGGTCCGTCAAAGTTTGTAGCTTTACGGTGTAATCGTTGTGGACTTTTCCATAAACGGAAGGGGAGACTTCAGAGCGCCCCTGTTCAATTTTTGAGAGCCTTTCCTTGATAATGTGCCGTTCTTCCTTGAGTTTTAGCGCTTCGTCCAGGAGCTTTTGGTTGACCGGAAATTCAACGCTGCTGGCCTGTTTCTCTTTTTCCTGTGCCATAGACCCATAAAAATAAGCTCAAAAGGAAGCCCTGTCAACTCAATGATCAATCTGCCCCTTAGCAGTGTGTTGACAAAGTCGCTTCCGGGATGGTTTTTCGAAAAGACGCGGTTCCCGCCGGGTCGTCCCGGCGGGATCGCTCGGCTCGCTGCACGCCCTTTCCACATCCTAATGGACCCTCTGAAAAATTCGCGTGAGCGAGCTGTTTGAGAAAAGCCTCTCGGAGCCCTGCCGAACCTTATGGGGGTTATGAAAGTCGGCGGGACGAGAGCGGAGGTGGCATTTTGGGGATCTCCTCAAAATGACCACCGTCTTTTCGAAAATAGCGAGCGGAAGCGAATTTTTTAGAGGACCCTAAACTCAATCATTGCAAGTGTGAGAGACTTCTTTTATGTGAAAGTTACTATGACGACTTGGCTTGCGATTTTTGTTGCTGCCGTGGCTTTGGGTGGGTTGTTTTTGGGGCTTTGGTTTTGGTCGCGCAAAAAAGCTCCGGACACCTCCTTTTTACTTTTGCAGCAGCAGTTGGATGCTATCAGAGACCAGCTCCGCCAGACATTAGAAGGGAATGCTTCGAGGATGGATACGCGATTGGATAACGCGGCTAAGGTTTTTATGAATTTAGAAACTCGCATGGTGAAGATCGAAGAGGTTACTCGTCAAGTTTTAGAAGTTGGCAAAGATATCTCGACCCTCCAACAGATTTTAAAAGCCCCTAAGTTGCGTGGAAATTTCAGTGAACAGCTCTTGTCTGATTTACTTTCCCAAATGATGCCACAGGATAATTTTGAGCTGCAATATACTTTTAGAAGCGGGGAGCGTGTGGATGCAGTCATCAAAACAGCTCAAGGATTGGTTTCCATCGATGCCAAATTTCCTTTGGAAAATTTTCAGCGTTTGGTTCTTTGTGACAACGAAGACGAGAAAAAGGCATTACGAAAATCATTTATATCCGATGTCAAGAAACACGTTGACGATATTGCCTCCAAATATATTTTGCCGGCGGAAGGCACATTTGAGTTTGCACTTATGTACATTCCCGCTGAAAATGTTTATTATGAAATTATTACGCGTGATTTAGCTTCGGGTGAAAATGCATCGATTGTTTATTACGCGATGAAGAAAAAAGTGATTCCCGTCTCACCCAACACTTTCTATGCTTATTTGCAGACGATTTTGTTGGGTTTAAGGGGGATGCAGGTCGAAAAAAGAGTCAAAGAAGTTTTAACAGAAATGTCACGGCTCAAAAAAGATCTGGACGGGTTTCGAGGTGATTTTGGAAAGCTGGGTAAACACTTAAGCGATGCCTTATCCAGCTTTGAAAAGTCAGATAAGAGATTATCTCGTTTCGAAGGAAGGCTCACCACTCTTGAGATTACACCGCAAGTTGAGGTTTTAGAAGAGGGGAAGGAATCCCATCCTGAAGCCATTGTAAGTCCCCCTTCTTGAGTTTTTCAAAAAGGTTTTCCAAAAGGGCCGCTGAATCTGTATAATTCCATTATCGAGGAAAGAGAAGGGCACCCATTATACGATGTTGTGATCCTGTTTTTTTTGAAAGGGGGTGTTAGTAGATGCGAAATTTAATGAAGGTGTTGGGTGCGGTCGTTTGTATCGTTGGCTTTTGGGTGGCCTCCAGTGGTGCCAAAGATCTCAAGACTTGGGAAAACGGGTCTTTGCTATTGAGTCCAGCAACCGATTCCGTTCAACCTGTTCTTTGTTCCGCAGTGAATGCCGATAAATCTATGCTGCTTGCTCAGTCTTCTTGTCCTGGTGGTGGACATGGCTGTATTACTTCAGCCTGTGGTGTTATGTCGGGACAGATTTATTGCTGTCCTTATGGGCATCGTTATCTCAATCACTGCGATTGTCTTTGCTATACTGGCAATAATTTTGACTGTAACTCTTATTCCTATTGTAACCAGTAGCCAGGAAGCTAGAGGAAAATCTTTAATGGACGTACTCCACCCCGCGCTGTGACTTTTGCATAGCGCGGGACATGGAAATAGAGTTTACCACCATCGATAAAAATCATTCCAGAACGCATTTCCGAAGTTATTGTTACCTTTTGACCGGGCCTTAAAAAACCCTTCACTAAATGGTAGTTGTTTTTAGGATAGTGAAAAGGTTCCCGAACGAAGTATTGAATCCTTTTCGAAAACGGAGAGTCCTTTTTCCCACCCGCTGAATAGAGTGCTGCTGTGGAACCGGCCCCGGTTGCGACCCAAACGCCAGAGCTTTTTTGTTCTTCTTTTTTGAGCCCAATACGGATTTGGTATCTTGCCGTCTCTCCTTGTAGCCTGCAAGCGAAAAGCATATCGTTGAGCGCACAATAAGGTAATTTCACGCCGCTTATTCTAATTTCCAATCTTGGAAGCTCTACGGGTTTCCTTTTCCCCGAAAAAATTTCTTTGAGACGCCTTTTAAAATTTTTGGGATTCGCGTGGCAAAAATAGCCCGTACTTGTCTGAGGCGCTGAATTAATGCCAAAAAGAAGTGCTGAACCCGCAAAATGGGATGCCGCCAAAACAGTGCCATCTCCACCCACCGTAATAATCAAATCGGTTTTAAGAGGATTCTTAAGTTTGTTACGATCCACCACACGAAACCGAACGTCTAGACTTTCCAACAAGTGGATGACCTCCTTTAGTGTTTCTTTGTGGATGTGTTTGGTCGTTTTGCGGAGATCATGAAAATGGAGTTTTGTGACGACAACAACTTGCTTAATCTTCATACGAGGGCTATATTGTTTTAAAATCCAAAAGAGGTCAAACAAAAATAACCAATGACCAAGCACCAATTACCAGATAATAACCAAATACCAATAACCAAACTTTAATTGTTTGGTAATAGATTATTGTGAAATTGGTGATTGTTTGGTGTTTGGAATTTGGTTATTGGTTATTTAGATGACACCTACTTCAAAAATAGGCATCTTGGGTGGTTCGTTTAATCCGCCGCATCTGGGGCACGTGGGAATTTGTCGTTATGTTTTGGAGCAAAAGAAGGTGGATGAGGTTTGGGTGATTCCCTGTTTTGAGCATCCTTTTGATAAACCGTTAGTCTCTTTTGATCATCGGTTTAAAATGTGTGAACTGACTTTTAAAGAATTTGACGACAAGGCTGTCGTGAAAGATGTCGAAAAACAGCTGGGTGGAAAAAGTTTTACGTTGCGAACCGTTCAATTCCTCAAAAAAGAAAACCCCAAATTGGAGTTTTTTTTGATTTTGGGAGAAGACGCGGCCAAAGAGGCAAAAACTTGGCATCAATATGACAAGCTAAAAAAAGCTGTTAGCTGGCTTATTATACCGCGTGGGCCAGAATCACCAGTTCCCGACGTGAGTGCCACGGATATCCGCAAGATATTGCAGGAAGGGAAAAATGTGGGAAAATATCTGCCGCAACTGGTCTATCAATACATTGTCCAAAATCGTTTGTATTAAGAAAGTGCTGAAAAAGTAGTAGGGCCTGCCCCGGGCCACCCACTACTTTTTCAGAACTAAAACTTAACCTTGGGGACTTCTTTGGCTGCTTCTTCTGCTTTGAAATAGACCTGTTGTTTGGGAAAAACGGTGAATCGAACAACAATATTATTGGGAAATTGTTGTGCAAAGGTGTTGTAAGCGTTGACTTGTTCGTTAAAACGTCGACGTTCGACGGAAATCCGATTTTCGGTTCCAGCGAGTTCATCCTGCAGGGCTAAAAAATTTTCGTTGGCTTTAAGCTGGGGATAGTTTTCGGCAACAACCAGCAAACGACCCAAGGCGGCAGTGAGTTGGTCATTGGCCGCAATTTTGTCTGGGATAGTCTGGGCCTGACCAACTTTGGCCCTTGCTTCCGTCACATCAATAAAAACTTTTTGCTCGTGGGCAGCATAGCCTTTGACTGTCTCCACAAGATTAGGAATCAGGTCATTTCGTCTTTGTAAAACATTTTCTACCTGAGACCAGCCTTCTTGCACCCCTTGATTAAGCTTAACGATCTGATTGTATTTCCCAACCCCCATCAAGGCCACAATGACGACAACTGCCAATACAATCCAAAGAGTTTTTTTCATAGGTCCTCCAACTTGTCGACGAATCTAATCATCGTCTTGAGTTCTGTCAAGTAGGCTTCCAAGATTGATGGCACTTCCTCTTTTCTGGGATAGGCATGGTGCCCCTCTCGCACTTCGATGAGATTTAAAAAAACATCGGAATGGATATCTGTCAGGAGGGCCAATTGCTCGATTCTTTTTTGCCAATTTTGTTCGGGTTTTCTTTTAAGAAGGTATAAAATTCCTTTCATTAGAGTGAGAATTGACGGCAGTGATTTCATGATAAAGCCTATCAAAATTTTAGAGTCACCGCTTAAACAGGCTGGGTGATTTTTTAGCTGAAGATATTTAGCACGCAATTCTGTTTCTAGTTGGTGTCTTAAGTTATGGAGGTGGACAGTAAAAAGAGGGAGTGGTTTTCCCAACAAGATCTTATGTGATTCTTGAAGTTCCAAAAATTCAAGAGGAAAAACGTCGATAGAGCTCTTAAAAAACTCAATATCCCAAATGAGGGGAGGGGGGTTCTGTTTCAACCATTTTTTGATAACTTTTTGGCCCGTCAGTGGGTTTGTTTCTAAAGTTTTTTGAGTTAGAATCAAGAGATTATAATTAGAAATTTTATCCTGATAATTTCCACTGACCGCTGACCCGTAGAGAACAACCGATTCCAGGTTATGGCTAAAACATCCCTGGATTGTCGGTATCAAATCTTCTGGCTTCATATTACCTCCTATTAAAAATTAAATATAAAAAATCAAATTCCAAAATGACAATCCAAAATCTAAAATTTTTGAATTTTGGTATGTCATTTTGACTTTTGCATTTTGGATTTTAATTTTTACCATCCCACAGAACCTCCTCCCCCTCCGGAAGATCCTCCACCAAAACCTCCAAATCCACCACCACCACCGAAACCCCCAAAGGAGCTTCCTCTACTGCCACTTGTCAGCAACATCGCTAAAAATAATTTTGGATGACGGATAAAAAGAATAATAAAAATAAGAATGATTAATAAAGTAAAAATTGATTGCAGTTTGCTGCTCTTTTTTGGTGGCGCCCTTTCGGCACTCGCAGGGTTTGTAAAGAGGTCGTTGAGCGCCGTTACCGTATCGATAATTCCCGCAGGGATATTGTTCGCTTTTGCTTGAGGAACAAAATAGTCCCGCAAAAAACGTGTTGCTTTCGCATCATTGAGAATTCCTTCCAGTCCATATCCCACTTCAATACGGGCCTTGCGCTCATTGGGTGCCACCAAAAAGAGCAAACCATTATCTCTTTCTTTTTTGCCGATTTTCCAGGTTTCAAAAAGTTTTACAGCATAATCTTCGACGGTCTCGCCTTCCAAAGAGGGGACAGTGATAATTGCCAATTCAATCGAGGTCTCTTTTTCAAGCCGGCTGGCTAGGTTTTCCAAAGTCCGTTTGGTGTCTTGATTCAGGATTGATGCAAAGTCATTGACATACCCTTGAGGGGAGGGTAAAGCCCAAACTACGGACCGTGGACTAAGGACTAGGGACCAAGGACCTAAAAAGAACAAGATAAAGAGGGGGAAGATATGAAATTTAAAAAAACGCATACTGTTTTAGCTGCACTGTTGATACCGATTTTACTGGTGCAATGCAAAGGGAAAGGAAATGAGGTCTCCATGCCAAAGCAAACGACGACAAGCAGTTTGGAAGCTCCCAAGACTCCTAATGTGGAGGCTAACAAGAAATATTTTGCAACAATCAAGACATCAAAAGGAAATATTAAAGTAGAGCTTTATCCCAATGAGGCTCCACTTTCCGTTACTAATTTTGTTCAGTTGGCTCAGAAAAAATTCTATAATGGTCTCACTTTTCACCGCATTATCCCCGGTTTCGTGGTCCAAGGTGGTGACCCAACGGCAACGGGGTCAGGTGGGCCGGGTTATACGATTCCAGCTGAGATAAAATTACTTCACAAAGAAGGGGCTTTGGCTTGGGCGAGACTGCCGGAGGTTGATCCCATGGGGAGAACTCTCAACCCAGAGAAACGTTCTAGCGGTTCCCAGTTTTATATTACTTTAACTCCACAACCTTCACTAGACGGGGGCTACACCGTTTTTGGCCAAACTGTTGGAGGGATGGATGTGGTCCGCCAAATTCAACGCGGTGACGTTATTCAAGAAGTAGCCATTCAGGCAGAATAGTTTTACACGTGGCCGAAGCTTTTCCTGTGTTTGCCAACGCCAAAAGGAACATGCGGTTTGTTTGTTCTAGAAGGCCCCATTGATTTAGAGCCCGTCTCTCTGTTCCATCTGTTTTTAGTCTGACTCCATTCGGATTTTTGGTCGGGCTTTTGGGGTGGGGTCTTTTCTTCTATGCGGGACGCCATACAATACCTCCTTCTGGTGGAATGGTACCACAAAGAGACGAAAATCAATAAGCATTTTCAAATTCTGGCTGTTCTCTCTGGGCTTTTGGCTCTTCTTGGTAGGAGGGGGCTGTTTCTAAATCGGCCTCAAAAAAATCGACTGATCGATCTTGGCTTGTTCCCCCCTCTCCGGCATAAGTGGGCATGGGGGTGACCTCCGCAAATTTAGCGGAACCACCCGCCAGTGCGAAAATATCTTTTTTCTCGACTTCTGGAGGGATTGAAAAAGGTTTGGGAGCCCAATCTTTGGTGGCCTCTTGCATAAAATCTAAAAAAATCGGTGCTGCGGTCCTTCCTCCTTGTTCCCCTCTCCCAATGGAACGAACAGCGTCGTGACCGACCCAAACACCGGCTGCCAAATCGGGGACGTAACCAACAAACCAGGTATCGGTTTCATCATTGGTCGTTCCTGTTTTTCCAGCGACCGGTTTCCCCAATTTTTTAACCCGCTGAGCCGTTCCCATGTTGACGACATCACTCATCAACCGAACCATGAGATAGGCTGTTTGTGGCGTTATGACATGGCCGGGGGGAATGTTATTTCCATAGAGAACTTTGAGTTCACTCGGGTAGAGGTCGAGTTTGTCTTGTTCGATGAAAACTTTATTTTTCTCAAAAAGCTCTTGATTGAAGTCTCCCGAAGTCTTCCCCAACATTTTGTCGATTTCAGTCGGTTTTGTTTCAACGGAAGACATGGCAAGTGCTTGGTGCTCTTCCAACGTATTTCCTTCTTGGTCGACAATTTTGGTTACAAAAACAGAAGGGCGATAGATTCCAAGGTTTGGGAAAGTGGCATAGGCTGTCACCATCTCATTGAGGTGAACACCATTAGCCCCCAGCGCCATCGAAGGGTATTTGTGAATTGTTGTCGTAATCCCCATTTTGCGAATGTAGCCGGTTAGATAATGGAGTCGGATATGATACGCGACCCTCGCTGTTGCAACATTATAGGAATTAACAATGGCTTGATGAAGGGTTGTGAGACCTCGAAATTTGCCATCATAATTTTTGGGACTCCAGACCTCATTCCCAACCGGTATGGTAAAAGGGGCATCGGCGATCTGGGTTTTGAACGTGTAACCTTTGTCTAACGCGGCCGCATAAATGAATGGTTTAAAAGAAGAGCCCGGCTGTCTGAGTGCATCCATCGCACGGTTGAATTCACTTTTGCTAAAGTCATAACCCCCAACCATTGCCTTCACAAAACCGGTAGAGGTCTCTTGTGAGAAGAGGGCCCCTTGAATAATCGGTTCTTGATAGAAGGAAAATTTATTATTTTCTTCCGCACGAACCCGTATCACGTCGCCTACTCGCAGCGTATGGGAAGGGTCACTCATATAAAGATTTTCTTCATACCCAAGTTTAGTTTGGTCAAAAGTGACATCTTTTCTAGGAACAACACCCGCCGTTCTCCCTACAGAGACAAGTGTATTGGATCCTTCGAAACCAGTGACGGCAGCGGGATAGATTTCTCCGACCTCAATGGGGGTTGGCTCTTCTTTAGCAAGGGGTATCGGTGGAAAGAGAAGCCATTTTTTCTGAGACTCACTTAAAATTTGCTCATGAAGTTTTTCTTTTTGTGCCGTAAGGGCTTTAGCATCGACATGGTCGATTGTTCCTCGCCAGCCGGTTCGTCTGCGATCGATAACTTCTAAACCTCTCCGTACGGCCGCCGTGGCGGCCTTTTGCATGGTGGGATCAATTGTCGAATAAATTTTGAGCCCGCCGTAGTAGAGTTTTTCTTCCCCATATTTTTTTAGGAGGACTTGTCTCAAATATTCTAAAAAATGAGGGGCAACCGCAAGGTTGCTATCCTTGTCTGTTCCCTGGAGATAGATTTTCACTTTGGTGTTGAGGGCCTCAATCCGATCTTTGTTGGTAATAACCTTTTCCTCCACCAGTCTTGACAATACATATTCTTGCCTTTCTCTTGTTTTGTCAGAATGGCGGATAGGTGAGTAGAGTTCTGGGGCCCGCGGCAGAGCTGCTAGCAAAACCATCTCAGAAAGGTTTAAGTTTTTTAAATCTTTGTGAAAATAATCTTCGGCGGCGGCCTTGACGCCATAAGCCCGGTTCCCAAAATAAATCTGATTAAGATAAAGATATAGAATCTGATCTTTTGTGAGATAGCGCTCCAGGCGTGTTGCTAAAATCGCCTCTCGGATTTTTCTGGCGTAGGATTTTTGACGAGACAAAAGAAGAGAGCGTGTTACCTGTTGCGTGATAGTGGAACCTCCTTGCACAATCCCTCCTGACCTCAAATTGGCAAGGAAGGCACGCAACGTCCCCCTAAAATCGACACCGCGGTGCTCAAAAAACCTGGCATCTTCCGCAGCCAGAAAAGAACTAATCAACAGAGGGGGTATCTCTTCAATCGGTATGAGGTGGCGTCTTTCCTCATTCCAAAATTCCCCGATACGGGTTCCATCAGCCCCATACACTTCTGAGACAAGATAGGGGTGATAATCCGAAATGCTCTGAATATTGGGGAGGTCTCTAGCGAAGTAAAAATAGACAACCATGATGACAACAACGAGGGTGCAAATGAGCGTGACAAAAATGGTCGCAACAACTTTTAAAAACCGCGCAACGCCTTTAAGAGTTTCGAAGAAATTTGCCATGTCGCGAAGAACGCTAACACAAAGCCACCATATTGACAATCTTTGGAAATCATGTATACCGCACCCGTCAATTTTTGATAAAAATAAAAGGAGGAATCATGAAAAGACGTATCTTACTCGTAACGTTGGTCGCTTTTGCGGCTATCGGCTCGCTCTCTTTCGGTTGTAACAGAATGAAAGGTAGCGAAACAACGGCAGCCCCTGTAGCGGAACCAGCTCCAGCACCTGTTGCAGAACCTTCTGCACCAGTGGCGCCTGAAGGAACACAGCCCGCACAGCCTGAGGCAGCGCCTAGCCAACCCAGCCAACCTGGGCAATAAGTTTTAGTTAGCCCCACCACTTGTTTCTGGGCTGCAAGCCCACTTTGTGGGCAAAACAAGTGGTGGGGTAGATTGATAAGATAAAACCCCTTTTGGTTCATCACCAATGGGGGTTTTTCTTTACGATTTATTTTTTTTAGAGATCGTACGGTTTCGGCCCGCTTGTTTCGCTTTATAAAGGTACTGATCCGCTGCCTCAATGAATGCTTCCGGCGAGCTGAATTCCTCTCCTCCATCCAAAGTGGCAATGCCGATACTAATTGTAACGGGAATGGTTGCCGACTCGAAATGGGCCGGTTGTGTTTCTATCGTTTTACGAATTCGTTCTGCAAGTTGAAAAGCACCTTGCTCCTCCGTTCCCCTAAGAATAATTACAAATTCTTCGCCACCATAGCGTGCAAAGACATCTTCCCCCCGCACCATTTTTTTGATCGTCTCTGCTAAGTGAGCTAACACAAAATCGCCGGCTAAGTGACCTTGCGTGTCATTTATTTTTTTGAAATGATCGACATCAATCATGGCAAGTGACAAAGGATTTTTTGCCCTTTTGGCATGACTGAATTCTTCTTTGAGACGATCTAAAAAATAACGCTTGTTAAAAATACCTGTTACCGCATCGACGACGGCCATTTTATAAAGTTCCTTGTGAAAAATGTTTTCAATATTGTCTTGATAAGCAAATTTGAAGATGGTTGAAGAGGAAATTTGGACTTTGTCCCCATCCTTCAAGATTTGACTTTGCATTCTTTTGCCGTTCACAAAAGTCCCATTGGTCGAGCCAAGATCGGTAAGCGTTGTCTCTCCACTCACAACCTTAACGGAGAGGTGTTTTCTCGAAATGCGACTATCATTAATGGAGACGTCAATATCCTCCGCTCTACCCAGGATGGTTTCCCCTTCTTTTAGTTGTTGAAGTTTCCCTACTAACGGCCCGGAAAGAAAGAGGATATAGGCTTTCTTTTCTGCCTCGGTAGGCATCTTTTCTACCTTGGTGACAATGGTTTGTTCCGTTGGGTCCTGCTTCGGTTTTTTAGTCATCTTTTTCTATTATAGAGGGGGGTGAAGCCTTAGGCAAGCTTGTCCGCCGTTGCAAATTTACTTGGATGATTTGTTCCTTCCCGGCCGTAATTTGGAGTTCTTTGGAATAGGTTTCAAATTCCTCTAGGGCGAGTTCAATTTTCACGATGCTCCCCGGTTTCATTTCTTCTTTGATTAACGGCGTGACGCCAATCGTCTCACCATTCATCAATACTTTTGCCCCACTCGGTTGAGAAATAACCTTGAGAGATCCATAATCGAGAGTTAGTTCTATGTGGAAATTTTGTGTTTCTCCTGCGTTTGTTTCAAATGCAGTTTTAAAAAATTTGTAGTTTGTGAGATATAAACCGAGCGTGTTTTTTGTCTTGATTTCTAAATTTTCCAGTTTCGTGGGGGTTGTTAATCCCGTTTCCTGATCATCAATATAAATCGAAGCTCCCGGGGGACTGGACTCAATGATGACGGTCGATAATTTTGGAGATTGGATAGTGGAAAGAGGTTCTGTTCGAGGTTCGAGGTTCGAGGTTCGAGGTTCTAAGTTCCGAAAATATTTCCATCCAAAAAATGTTGCAAGCCCGGCGGCAAAAATTATTAAAAATCCAGAACTCCAAAACAGAATTTGTTTTCGGAATGAGAGCTCACGAAACCATTTTTTTTGAGTCTCTTCTCCAGAAACGCTCGATTCACTTTCCTCGGGTGACTTTTCCTCTTCTTCCCTTGCCTCTATCTCTTCCGGCCAATCGGCTTCCAACATAAATTCGCGCCAATCGATTCCAGGCTGACCGCCAGAGGTCGATTCTCCCGCATCTTCCTCCTGATTTGTTTTTGTCTTGTCTAAAATCAAGTGCGGCGTTGCTCCTTCATCGACCAATATTTTGCTGATCGCCAATTCTTCGCGAAAGAGGTTTCGGACAAACTCGGCAACTTGTGATGGTTGAAAATCAGGATAATGGGTGTGCAAAAATTTTGAGAGATCATCATGAAAATCGGATGCGAAGGCATAACGATGTCTTCTGTCTTTTACCAATGCTTTCAGGGCGATCTCGTCGATAGCCTTGGGAAGATCGGGATTGAGCTCTGAAGGAGGGATCACTTTGGCCCTTCTCACATTTTTGAGAGTTTCTTTGTTGTCAGAGCTTTTAAAGAGACGTTTTCCTGTCAAGAGTTCATGAAAAATTACGCCCAGCGAAAAAATATCGCTACGAGGGTCGATTTTATCACCTCTTGCTTGTTCGGGGGACATGTAGGCAAATTTTCCTTTTAAGATTCCCGATTCGGTATGACCCACTTTGACAGCCGCTTTTGCAATACCAAAGTCGATGATTTTTACCGTGCCAGAATAGGAAATAATGATGTTTTGTGGGCTGATGTCTCGATGGATGATATTGAGAGACCCACCACTTTCATCACTTTTGCGGTGCATGTAATTAAGGCCGCTGGCCACCTCGGCAGTGATGGCGCAAAGGATCGGTAGAGGAATCCGTTTACCCAACCTTAAAAGTTTTTTGTTGATTCTGCTTAAATTTTGACCATCGACATATTCCATCACGATGAAGTAATCGTCGCCCGCTTTTCCCAAGTCATAAATTTGAGCAATGTTGCCATGATTGAGTTTGACGGCGATTTTGGCTTCATCGACCAGCATGTCGATAAATTCCCGAGAAGCCGCAATATGAGGGAGAATTTTTTTGATGCAGACCGTTTTTTTGATTCCGGCCAGGTCGTAGGCCAGTCCTTTATAGATTTCTGCCATCCCTCCTTGAGCAATTTTTTCGAGAAGGTAATATTGACCCGCTTGTGTCGGTTTGGGATCAGCCATCGTTTTAAAGTAAGGGATTAAGGCCATAAAATCAATCTTGCATTACCACACGGTACCAGGTACCCAGTGGCGACTTATGGATATCGGGTTTGGAGAAATTGTTCTTATTTTGGGCTTGGCGTTAATTTTGTTAGGCCCCAAAAAGTTACCGAAAGCCGCCCGCTCGTGGAGTCGCATGATTCACAAGTTGAAAAGGGATATTGATTCGGCTTTGGACGATAAATAACTGGTTACAAACAGTTCTTTTCCCAAGAAATACCCTTTACATCTGCCTTTTTTTCTCTATAAAAGGCCGCTTTCATGCATCAGTTCATTAAATTAAAATCGAGCCGCTTAAAAACTCTTTTGCCTTTGTCCTTTATTGGAGTGGTTGCTTTGGGTGGGGTCTTTGCTTGGTACTCGTTAGGAGACAACAGAGGTTATGCCCCCGATCAACCGATCCCTTTCAGCCACAAACGTCATGCGGGAGATAACAAAATTCCTTGTCAGTATTGCCATTCCGATGTTGATAAGTCGCGTCATGCCACGATTCCTTCGATGAATGTCTGTATGAATTGTCATTCCGTTATCAGACAGGATAGCCCCTCTATTCAGAAAATGAAGCAACTGATTGAGCAGGGAGGTTCTTTTGAATGGGTCAAGGTGCACGACATGGCAGACTTCGTCTTTTTTAATCATAAAAGGCACATTGCCCAAGGGATTGCTTGCGAGACATGTCACGGTAATGTAGGGGAAATGGTCAAAGTGGAGCAGAAAGAAAAATTCAACATGGGTTTTTGTGTCAATTGTCATCGGGATAATCCACTCAATCCAGAATTAAAAGCATCAACAAACTGTAATACTTGTCACCATTAATTTATGGATAAAAATTACTGGCAATCATTAGAAGAACTGGCCGAAACTCCTGAGCTTGAAGAGGTTCAGGGAAAAGAATTTTTGTACACTCCTGAAGAATTGGCCACTCAAGACCAGTCAGACGAAAAATCAGGTGTGACTCGTCGCGAATTTTTGCGGCTGATGGGAGCAGGCCTTGTGATGGCCTCTGCAGCGGCTTGTACACGAAGACCCGTTGAAAAAATCGTTCCCTATTTAAACAAACCGGAAGAAGTCACGCTGGGTGTAGCTAATTGGTATGCTTCAACGTGCGGTGAGTGTCCGGCTGCCTGCGGAATTTTGGCCAAGACGCGCGAAGGAAGGCCAATCAAATTAGAAGGAAACCCAGATCACCCCATGAATAAAGGTGGGCTGTGTGCCAGAGGGCAAGCTTCCATCTTAAATCTTTATGATCCCGATCGCTTGAAAGGCCCGTTGCAGAAAGTGGGTGATAACTGGGAAGCAGCAAGTTGGGACAAAGTCGATGAAACTTTAGCGAGTCTTATTAAAGGTGTTCAAGAAAAGGGGGGACAGATTCGCTTACTGACCGGTCATGTTGTCAGTCCATCCACACGCCAATTGATTCAAGAATTTTTGAGTGGGGTTCCGAATGCAAAACAGATTGTTTTTGAGCCGCTTGGCCTGGAAGATTTGATGAAGGGACAAGAAGCTTGTTATGGACAATCGGTCCTTCCTCGCTACCGTTTTGAAAAAGCGAAAATGGTTGTCTCTTTTGGAGCTGATTTTCTGGATACTTGGTTGTCGCCCGTTGAGTTTACAAACCGTTTTTCTAAAACACGTAAGTTGGCAAAGGGGGAGATGTCAAAGTTTGTCTGTTTTGAACCGCTGCTAACAGTCACAGGGACCAATGCCGATCTCCATGTTCCGGTGCGTCCCGGTGACGAATTAAAAATTGCGTTAAGTTTGGTCCGTTCGTTGACAACCGACAGTACGGTTTCTTCTGTTTTGGGGGTCTTTTCGCTTGAAAAAGTGGCCAAAGAGACCGGCATCGATGCAAAAGTTTTGCAAGAAGTGGTCGATCACCTCTCCAAACACAAAGGGGAAAGTCTGATTTTGGGGGGTGGAACTTTTGCAAAAGGAAATTATGGGCGCGCTTTACACATTGTCGTCAATTATTTAAACACGATTTTGAATAATGATGGTGCAACCCTTGACGCACAGAACTCACCCTCCAGACAATCGAGTGGTTCTGTGGAAGAATTGATAGCGCTGATCGATGAAATGCACAATGGCAAGGTCGATCTTTTGCTTGTTTACAATACGAATCCCAATTTTTCGCTTCCAAGAGGACTTCGCTTTGAAGAAGGACTGAAAAAAGTGCCCGTTGTTGTTAGCTTTGCGGATCGGGTCGATGAAACTGCAAAAAATGCCCATTGGGTGTTGCCGGTTCCTCATGCGTTGGAATCTTGGGGAGATGCCGAACCTCAAGCAGGATTGTTCAGCCTCTTCCAACCGACGATTGCGCCTCTGTATGACACAAGAAGTTTTCAAGAATCGCTTCTCAAGTGGACTGGAAAAAATGCCAACTGGCATGACTATTTAAAAAATTATTGGCAAGAAAACGTTTATCGTCGCGCTGGATCGCCCATTTTGTTTGAAACATTTTGGGAAACTTCGCTCAGAGATGGGGTTGTTAATACCGTCAAAGGTGCCGGTTCACACGCACCAAGGGCTTTTAATACGGAAGCCCTTCTCGATGTCGCTTCAAAACTTGTCTATGGCAATGCAAAAGCCACCGGAATCTATTTGATTAGTTATCCCACCATTCCTCTCTATGATGGAAGGCATGCAAACAACAGCTGGCTGATGGAACTTCCCGATCCGGTCACGAAAATTACTTGGCGCAATTATGTTTCGTTGTCTCCAGCCAAAGCGAGCGAACTCCATTTAAAAGAAGGGGATGTTTTAAAAGTTAAGACGGATCAGCATGAGGGAGAGCTTCCCTTGCACATCCAACCGGGATTGCACAAAGATGTTGCGGCTGTCCCCCTCGGTTTTGGTCGCAGTCAGGTAGGGCGTGTGGCAAACGAGATTGGGGTGAACGCCTTTTTGTTTGGATCTCTTTCACAAGTAACGCTCGCACCAACCGGCAAATGGATCAAACTGGCAGCCACACAACAATATCATTCGATTGAGGGAAGACCGATCATTAAAGAGACAACTCTCGAAGAATATAAAAAAGATCCCAAAGCTGGAAACGAAGGGGGAGTTCCTCTCCCGTCGATGTGGTCTGGGCATAAGTATGAAGGTCATCGATGGGGTATGGCGATTGATCTCAATTCTTGTACCGGCTGTTCCGCTTGCATGATTGGTTGCCAAGCGGAAAATAATATTCCGGTTGTGGGTGAAAAACGAATCAAACAGGGCCGCGAGATGCATTGGATTCGGATTGATCGTTACTATTCGGGTGAAAAAGAAAATCCGGAAGTATCACACCAACCGATGCTTTGTCAGCATTGTGAAAATGCCCCTTGTGAGACTGTTTGTCCCGTTGTGGCAACCCTCCATGACGACGAAGGTTTGAATGTGCAAGTCTACAACCGTTGTGTGGGGACAAGATATTGCTCCAACAATTGTCCCTACAAAGTGCGCCGTTTTAATTGGTACGAATATTTAAAAGATTTGGGGGGTCCGCTGGCTTATGCGTTGAATCCCGATGTAACCGTTCGTGAAAAAGGTGTCATGGAAAAATGCACTTTTTGCACGCAAAGAATTCAGGCGGGAAAAGAGGCAGCCAAAGATTTGGGGAAAAAAGTTTCCGATGGGGATATTAAGACTGCTTGTCAACAAAGTTGTCCCGCAGAGGCGATTGTTTTTGGTGATTTGAATGATCCTGAAAGCCAAATTGCAAAACTAACAAAAGATCCAAGAGGCTATAAAGTCATTGAAGATTTGAATACGAAGCCACAGATTACCTACTTAACCAAAGTGAGGAATAAGGAATAATGGAACAGGTATTAACACTCGATCAAGAACCCTTGTTGGGCCCTAAGAAAACGATTGCGGACGTGAATGAAGATGTCTGCAAACCGATGGAGCGTTTTCCTTCAAAGGCATGGTGGGTTGTTTTCGGAATCGCCGCCTCTATTTTAACCATGGGTTTAGGGTTGGTGGCCTATCAGCTTCATATGGGTATGGGCGTTTGGGGTTTGAACCATCCTGTAGGGTGGGGAATTGATATTACCAACTTCGTTTTTTGGATCGGTATCGGTCACGCTGGAACTTTGATTTCTGCTATCTTGCATCTGTTTCGTCAGCGCTGGCGCACTTCCATCAACCGCGCGGCAGAAGCCATGACGATTTTTGCGGTGATGACTGCCGGTTTGTTTCCTTTAATTCACTTAGGCAGAAACTGGTTTTTTTATTGGCTGCTCCCTTATCCCAATCAGAGAGGTTCTTTGTGGGTCAATTTTCGCTCCCCACTTTTGTGGGACGTCTTCGCTGTCTCGACCTATTTCACGATTTCGCTTGTCTTTTGGTATATTGGTTTGATTCCCGATTTAGCTTCTGTGAGGGATCGGGCCAAAAATAAAGTACGCAGATTGATTTATGGTATTTTGGCATTGGGTTGGAGGGGGAGTCAGCGTCATTGGAATCACTATGAGATTGCCTATCTGATTTTGGCCGGGCTTTCCACACCTCTGGTCCTCTCTGTTCACTCGATTGTTAGTTTCGATTTTGCAACGTCTCTTTTGCCAGGTTGGCATACGACTATTTTTCCTCCTTACTTTGTTGCCGGTGCCATTTTTTCTGGTTTCGCGATGGTGGTCACCCTTTTGGTGATTGTGCGAAAGGTTTTCCAACTCGAAGACTACATCACCCTGGTTCATTTGGAAAACATGAACAAGATTATTTTGGTGACCGGCATGATGGTGGGCTACGCTTATGGCTGCGAATTTTTCACCGCCTGGTATTCTGGCAATATTTATGAATGGTTTACTTTTAAAAACCGCGCGATGGGGCCTTATGCCTGGGCCTATTGGACAATGGTTACTTCCAACGTGATTGCCCCTCAACTTTTTTGGAGCAAAAAATTGAGGCGGTCTATTCCCGTCATGTTTGTGATTTCTTTGATTGTGAATATCGGCATGTGGTTTGAGCGTTTCACGATTATTTCGACCTCTCTGCATCGTGATTTCTTGCCAACCAATTGGGATATCTATATCCCCACTTTTGTTGATTGGGGTTATACATTGTTTAGTTTTGGTTTCTTTTTCACTTTCTTTTTATTGTTTTGCAGGTTTTTGCCCACCATTGCGATGTCGGAGGTGAAATCGACTATGCATGTCGGGCGTAAAGTTCCGGAAGGAGAGGAGTACGTTTTTTAATATATGGCTCACAAACTTTTAGGCATCGTCGGAATTTTTAAGGATCCTTATCATTTATTAAGGGCGGCTAAAGAGGTCCAAACGCGCAAATTTGAGCATTGCGATGCTTTTACCCCGTATCCTATTCACGGTTTGGACAAAATTCTGGGACACAAGCGATCAAAGGTTCCTTGGGTGACACTGGCTTTTGGTTTGATGGGTTGTTTTGGGGGGCTTGGTCTGCAAATCTGGGTTTCCGCAATCACTTGGCCACTCAATATTGGAGGCAAACCGTATCTTTCGATTCCGGCCTTTATACCGATTACTTTTGAATGTACGGTTTTGTTGGGTGGATTGGCCACGGCGGCAGCACTCCTCTTTTTTTGTAAACTTCCGAATTACCATACCAATCTTTTAGACAAAGAGATCACCAATAATGCCTTTGCCCTTTATATACCGGCAAAGGAAAACGGGTTTAATGAGAATGATGTGAAGAGTTTTATGCAGAAAGCTGGAGCGTATGAAATTAAGATGGTGGAATAAAGACAATGATCAATAACCAAATGCCAAATTCCAAACAAATTCCAATTTTCAAATTCCAATTTTCAAATTATTTGGTGTTTGGTGCTTGGAATTTGATGTTTATTTGGTGTTTGGTGCTTGGAGCTTGGAATTTTCTGGCTTGCTCTTCGAGCAAGCCAGCGTGGGAATATATGCCCGATATGGCGGACCAACCTTCGTTTAAGGCCGGGAAGTATGATCCCCAAGCTCCGCACCATCGCTCTTTAAGGGAGCCGGTGAAGGGAACGATTCCGAGGGGATATCAGCCCTATCCTTATAAAGAAGATCCAGAAGGAGCAGGAAGAAATCTCAAAAATCCGCTTCTTCCAAGAACCGAAGCTGTTTTGGGTGCAGGACAAAAAACATTCAACACCTATTGTTTTGTTTGTCATGGTACAAAAGGTTTGGGTGATGGACCCATCGTACCGAAATTTCCAAAACCCCCTTCTTTGCAGTCGGAAAAAGTCAGGGGATGGAGCGATGGCCGAATTTATCATGTGATCACCATGGGGCAAAACTTAATGCCCTCTTATGCATCGCAAGTTAGCGCAGAAGAGCGTTGGGCCGCGATTCATTATATTAGAGCGTTGCAAAAGTCACAAAACCCAACGCCACAGGATGTGGAGGCGTATAAAAAAGAAAGGAGAAATCCTAAACACTAAATCCTAAATTCTAAACAAATCCTAATGATCCAAATCCAAATGACCCAAACAGTTCCGTTTGGAATTTTGGTCATTCGAATTTAGAATTTGTTTAGGATTTAGATATTAGAAATTAGAATTTTCCCAGTTATGGAGCACAAACACTATACAAACATTAACCAGATCCCTAAGCCACCGGCATTTACGATGTCGCGTGGGCTTCATTTTATCTATCTCGGTCTTGTCATCATTGGAATTGAAGCATTTTTAATCGCGCTCCGCTCCGATCCGGATAGGGCCTGGCACAATTTTCTTTTGAATTATTTTTATTGGCTCTGCCTATCGCTATCCGGACTTTTCTTTGTCGCCTTGCAATATGTCACCGGCTCGATGTGGTCGACACCACTGCGTAGGGTTCCAGAGGCATTGATAGGCTATTTGCCCGTTGCTTTTGTTTTGCTTCTCATTTTGTTTTTGGGAAAACATCATTTGTATGAATGGACCCACCTGGATGAGGTTTTGCACGATCCTATTTTGATAAAGAAGTCGGCTTATTTGAACTTTTCGTTTTTTGCCGCACGAAATTTCTTTTCCTTCTTGGTTTGGGGTCTTGTCGGTTTTTGGTTGGTTAAAAATTCACTCAAACAGGATCGCAATGGTGATGTAAAACTAACCAAGCTCAATAAAAAAATCTCCGCTCCTTTCCTCGTGGTTTTTGGAATTACCTTCACGGTGATGTGTTTTGATCTTTTGATGTCACTGGAGCCTCATTGGTATTCCACCATTTTTGGGATTTATTGTTTTGCAGGGCTTTTTTATTCTGGCATGGCGATCACCATTTTATTTGTTGTGGCCATGAAGAAGCAGGGGGCCTTGGCAGACGTAGTGAATGAAAATCATCTCCACGATTTAGGAAAGTTTATGTTCGCTTTTTGTGTTTTTTGGGCCTACATCGCCTTTTCTCAATATATGTTGATTTGGTACGCCAATTTACCGGAGGAAATAGGCTATATGATTCGGCGAACAGAGGGGGCTTGGACTCCGGTAGCTCTCGCTTTATTGTTTGGCAAGTTTGTTATCCCTTTCTTTTTATTGTTGTCCAGAGACGCCAAAAGAAATGAAAAATTTTTGGTGGCGGTTGCTGTTTGGGTCTTGGTTTTTCAATGGCTCGATTGCTATTGGATGATTTTTCCTCTTTTGGGGGAAAAGCCCGTTTTTGGGTGGCAAGAAATTGGTATTTTTCTTGGTTTCTTGGGGCTTTTTGTTTTGACAGTGACATTGGTGTTGCAAAAAATACCGCCGGTTCCAATGAAAGACCCAAGACTTTTGGAAGGAGTGAATCATCATCAGTAATATGAAATCAAAGTTTGCGAAAAATACGGGTCCTGCCAGTTTTGGGGCCCATCCTCCCGCTCGCTTATGCTCGGGGAGGATTATCCCAAAACTGTCACCCCTATTTTTCGCACTTTTTTTATTCCTTATTCCTTTACAGGTAATAAGTGTGGAAGAGACTCCAGCATCCTTACAAAATGTAGGTATTAATGAACGCTTAGGCAATGCTGTTTCGCTCGATCTTAACTTTGTCGATGAATCGGGTCAAAAAATTCCTCTCAAGACCTATTTTGACGGTAAAAAACCTGTTATTTTAATTTTGGCTTATTACGAGTGCCCGAACATCTGCAACTATCTTTTGCAAGGAACCGTGAATAGTTTGGCCAAACTGGCTTGGCCTGTTGGTGAAAAATTTGAAGTTGTGGTGATCAGCATTGATCCTAAAGAAACACCCGCCATTGCCGTAAAAAAAAGAGAGGCGTTTAAAAATTGGCATTTGTTGACAGGAGAGGAAAAAAATATCCAACAAGTGGCCTCAGAGGTCGGTTTTCAATATCGCTATGAAGAAGAAACAAAACAATATGCCCACGGCGCTGGCATTTTTCTCTTAACTCCTGCGGGTCAGTTGGCTAGGGCGTTGCATGGCATTGAATTTTCAACTAGAGATTTGAAATTGGCGCTGGTGGAGGCCTCACAGGGAAAAATAGGGAGCGTAGTCGATCGACTCATGTTTTATTGTTACCGCTATGACTCCACCAACAGGCGGTATGTCTTTGCCACGAATTTGATGAAGGGTGGAGGGGCAGCTACTGTTTTGTTGTTGGGGTTTTTGATTTTTAGAATGGGCCGTAAACCCTTCCAGGGCAAGGAAAAAAGATGATCGGTTTTTTGTTGATAACATTCAGACTTCCCCAAGCCTCCACTATGGCTTCCATGGTGGATAATCTTTTTGATTTTATTTTGTGGACAAGTGTCATCAGTTTTGTCGGCATTGTTTTTGGCAAACTCCTCTTTTTGGTCCGTTTTCGCCGGAAAAAGGTGCCGGAAAGTAAAACCGCTTATATTACGGGCCATACGGCCATGGAGATGAGTGTTGCCGGTATCTTGCTTGTTTGGGTCATGGTCATTTTTTATTTTGGTTGGGTTGATTATAAAAAGTTGAGGGTTGCTCCTGCCAACTCATTGGAAATTAATGTCATTGCAAAACAGTGGCTCTGGGAGTTTCAATATAGTGATGGCAGAAGGCTTACGAATGAACTTGTTGTACCAAAGGGAAGACCAGTTAAATTGATCATGACTTCACAAGATGTTTTGCACAGTTTTTTTGTCCCAAATTTCAGAGTCAAACAAGACATCATTCCTAATACCTACACCAGTCTTTGGTTTGAAGCGACCCAATTGGGAGAACATCCGATTTATTGTGCAGAATATTGTGGAGCAGCCCATTCAGGAATGTTGGCAAAGGTTAAGGTTTTGGAACCCGATGATTTTGAAGCTTGGCAAGTTGAAGGGAGTTTAGGTCCTATGGCGGCATTGGACGCCACAGCCAATGCGAAGGTGAGTCCCGCTGAAATGGGCAAAACTCTCTTTTCCACAAAGGGTTGTAATGCCTGCCACAGTGTTGACGGTAAAACCGGTGTTGGCCCGACTTTTATGGGAGTTTTTGGGCACCAAGTCGAACTTCAAGATGGCAAGAAGGTCGCTGTCGATGAAAATTATGTTCGTGAGTCCGTGATGGATCCACAAGCAAAAGTGGTCAAAGGCTTTCAGCCCATTATGCCGACTTTCAAGGGACAAATAACCGATGAAGAGATGAGCGCCTTGATTGCTTATATTAAAACCCTAAAGGAGGCTGTTCAATGAGTTCTCATGCGACGACTTATGTGAGTTTTTTGGAGGCTGAAAAAGGATTCAAGTCCTGGCTGACGACCTTGGATCACAAACGGATTGGTTTGATGTATATGGCAACCTCCATGATCTTTTTTATGATTGGCGGGATCTTCGCGACTTTGGTTCGCTTGGAGTTGATGTTTCCCGGCCAGACCATTATGAGTGCCGGCACCTACAACAAATTCTTTACCTATCATGGTGCCATCATGATCTTCATGTTTATTATCCCGATTATTCCTGCTGCATTGGGAAATTTTTTCCTACCCATCATGATTGGCGCCAAAGATGTGGCCTTTCCGAGACTCAATTTGGCCAGTTACTATATTTTTATAGCGGGGGCCAGTTTTGCCGTGTTGGCATTGATGCTCAAGGGGGCCGATACCGGTTGGACCTTTTATACCCCCTATAGCATTCGAAGCGGCACGAGTGTCGTTTTGGTGGCACTCGGTGTTTTTATCATGGGTTTTTCAGGTATTTTGACCGGCCTTAATTTTATGACGACGGTTCATAAACTGCGTGCCCCCGGCATGACATTTCACCGGATGCCTCTTTTTGTCTGGGCCATTTACGCAACCGCCATCATCCAGGTCCTCGCAACACCTGTCATCGGCATCACCACTCTTTTATTGATTATGGAACGGGTTTTGGGGATTGGTTTTTTTGATCCGGCATTGGGTGGGGATCCGGTCTTGTTTCAACATTTCTTTTGGTTTTATTCCCATCCGGCAGTTTACATTATGATTTTACCAGCCATGGGGATTATCTCTGAGGTGATTCCCGTTTTTTCCAGGAAACATATTTTTGGTTATCACGCGATCGCCTATTCGAGTTTGGCGATTGCCTTCATCAGTTTTGTCGTCTGGGGACATCATATGTTTGTCTCAAGTCAGTCGGACCTCGCCAATATGCTTTTTTCCTTTTTGACGATGTTTGTGGCTGTTCCCACTGCGATCAAGGTTTTTAACTGGACGGCGACGATGTACAAAGGATCGATTTCCCTGAAGACCCCGATGCTTTATGCCCTTTCCTTTCTCTTCATGTTTACCATCGGTGGATTAACGGGGCTTTTTTTGGCGGCACTTTCCGTCGATGTCCATTTGCATGACACCTATTTTGTCGTCGCCCATTTTCATTATGTCATGATGGGTGGGACGGTGATGGGCTTGTTAGCGGGGTTGCATTACTGGTGGCCAAAAATGTTCGGCAAAATGTATCCGGAAATCGCCGGAAAAATTTCTTGGGCCTTGATTTTTATCGGGTTCAATTTGACATTCCTTACACAATTTTTTGTGGGGTACTTAGGAATGCCGAGACGCTATTATGATTATCCGGTTCAGTATACTTCCTGGAATATTGCTTCCACCATTGGTTCCTGGTTTTTATTTGCAGGCTTCTTGTTGATGCTTATTTATTTTGTAAAATCGCTGTTTTTTGGAAAGAGGGTGGCCGAGGCGGCCAATCCTTGGGGGGGCAAAACGTTGGAGTGGCAAATTCCCTCACCCCCACCGATGCATAACTTTGCAGAGACACCCCATGTAACTGGGAGACCCTATGAATATGGAGTGGCTAAATTATGAGAAAGCTTCCGCTCGCCGATCTCCAAAAGACGCCTCTCAATTTGGAGGTTCCACCCCCAAATTGGGGGCTCGACCCTCGCCCCGCCAAGTTTTTATCCCCCGCAAGGTTTGGCGGGGCTGCGGGACGCTTTTTTCGATCGGCTCGCTCGCGCTTTCTCATCTTTTTGATTTTCATTGTTATTTTAAGTTGGAGTATGGCGCCTGCAACTTTGCAAGCGAAGTCGAAAACGCATTGGAAGCGTGGGATGTGGATTGGAGCACTGGGTGGTGCGGTAGTTGGTGGAACGACCTTTGCTATCATTGGTGGAAAAAAATGTGACCGTTATAATACCGATTTTGATATCTGTGGATCGGGTGGAGCGACCCTGCTGGGTGTTGGTGGAGCACTGGCGTTCGGATTGGTAGGAATGGGTATTGGAACTATTATTGGTGTCTCGATTAAAAAGGAAGAACCTGTGGTGTTAGCACCCGTTATTTCTATAAAAGAGAATCAAACTTACGGAGGTCTTTCTCTAACGAAGAGTTTTTAACATTAGCATTTTTAGGTGGCTAAAATTTGAAATGTTTCCGAGCTGGCGTGGCGATGAGGGTGACGAAAGTCGTCTCGGACCCCACCAACACCTCATCGGGATACAATAATTGGTGGGGGAGAGCCGAGCGAATTTTTTGGGTCGACCCAGAAAATATCGCGTACTTTCGGCACCCTCAGCGCCAGGTAGCCAGCTCGGAACAATTTCAGATATAAGGAGAGATGAATGACTCACGGTGAAGTTACAGCAGGGACGACACATGTTGTTCCTCACCATTTTGACAGTCCTGAACAAGCCTTTGAGGCATCGAAGCTGGGCATTTGGCTCTTTTTGGTGACTGAAATTTTGCTCTTCGGTGGTCTCTTTGTTGTCTACATTATCTTTAGAGCCCTCTATCCTGAAATGTTTCATGAAGCCTCTCATCATTTGAATAAAGTGTTGGGTGGCATCAACACGGTCGTGTTGATTTGTAGTTCTTTGACCATGGCACTGGCTGTTGATCGCACACGTCAAAATGATTCACCCAAAGCCAACCAATATATGTTGATGACGCTGTTTTTTGCGGCCTGCTTCATGATCATCAAATATGTTGAGTATTCTCACAAATTTCACGAAGGGTTGTTGCCCGGCGCTAATTTTACTTTTGAAGCAATTCAACATCCAAAAACACCCTTATTTTTCTCACTTTATTTCATGATGACCGGTTTGCACGGAATTCACGTGCTGGCGGGAATGGGTTTGATTACATGGGTTTTATGGCGTTCGAACAAAGGCCAGTTTAGTTCGGCTTATTATACACCGGTAGAGCTGGTGGGAATTTATTGGCATTTAGTGGACTTGATATGGATTTATTTATTTCCGTTACTCTACTTGATCGGGTGATATGGTGCATAAAGAGAAAAAGCATAAAGGTCACGCGAAAGCTTATATAAAGGTTTGGGTGGCGCTCCTTGTCTTGACCATCATTACGGTTGTCGTTTCCTATTACAACTTTGGAACCTGGAATATTTTGGTGGCGATGTTGGTGGCGACGGTTAAGGGGGCTTTGGTCTGCCTCTTTTTCATGCATCTTTTATATGATAACCGTGTGAACCAAGTTGTTTTTGTCTCCGCGTTTGCCTTTTTGGGGATTTTTGTGGGCTTGACCGCCAGTGATGAGTTGTTTCGCACCACGGAAAAAGCCGTTGTTGTTGCACAAGAGGCGTCCACGCCAAGTGGTGCCGATATGAATAAGTTGCGCGTTGCTAGCCCACAGTTAGTTGAAAAAGGGAAACAACTTTATAGTGTTCAGTGCGCAGTTTGTCACGGGGCTGCCGGCAAAGGCGATGGACCGGGGGCTCCTGCGCTAAACCCAAAGCCGAGGGATTTTACTTCGGGCTACTGGCGTTTTGGCGGGCAACCGACTCATGTTTTCAAAACAATTAGTGAAGGTTCTCCCGGAACGGCGATGGCGGCTTTTGGGACATTGGGTGTTGAAGAGCGTTGGAGTTTGGTTCATTTTGTTCGCTCCATTGCGCCCAACCCTCCCGATGACAAACCAGAAGATTTAGCAGCGTTGGGGGGAGATAAAAAAACGGACCAAGGACCTGGGACTATGGACCAAGGACTTCAAAAACCGGTGCAACAAATTCCAATTTCTTTTGCAATGAAACGGTTGGCTAAAGAAGAAATGGCTGCGAGCGATGTTGCTGTTTTGCCGGAAGGCAAACAGGCTGAAGGTTTGGGCGAAAAATTATATCAGGCCAATTGTTTGAGCTGCCACGGTCTGAGTGGAAAAGGTGGGGTTCCGATCACTAGAATTAGTGTCAATCCTCCTGTTTATTTAAAAACAAAAGATTTTGCCAAAGCCGATGGGGCATGGGTGAATGATAAAAATGTTTTTGTGGATATCGTTACAAAAGGTCTTCCAGGAAGAGGTAAGCCCGGCATCGCCCATTTTTCATCCGGAGAATGGGATTCTCTTTATCAGTACGTCCAATCTTTGAGATAGCCTTAAATAAGTTGCTAACTTTTAAAATTCCTGCTTACTTGTCTGCAACTTAGCTCGGTACCTGGTCGCGGGCAAGGCTAATTAATTAAATCATTTCAATTAATTATAATAGTACCTGGTCGCGGTATAGATGAAAAAGCTATCTAGGACATTGTTCTTGTTAGTTGCCTTAACTTATCTTTTAATCGTCTGGGGGGCGGTTGTGCGTTCCAGTGGGTCGGGACTGGGGTGTCCTGATTGGCCATTGTGTCATGGGCAAATTATTCCCCCGTTTCGAAAAGATGTTTTGATTGAATACACCCATCGTTTGTTAGCCTCACTCGTCGGGTTTTTAACGCTAGGTTTTGCAATCCTTGTTTGGCTTAAAAAGGAATTAAGGATTTTGATTGGAAAATGGTGCGGAGTGGCTTTGGCATTGCTTTTTGTTCAGGTCGGTTTGGGTGGTGTGACTGTCAAAACGGAACTCCATCCTTATGTTGTCGCCACCCATTTGGGTGTAGCCCTCGTTTTTCTTGCGGTCATCTTTTACATGACACTTCTAGTGCGGAGCTGGACATCAGCACATCAGCACATCAGTACATCAGTACAAAAATCAATATGGTATCGCTTATCTCATTACACCCTTACTGTTCTATTTTTGCAGATGATTCTCGGCAGTCTCGTTGCCGCGTCCAATGCAGGGCTTGCCTGCCCTGACTTTCCAACCTGTCAGGGGGCGTGGATTCCTCAACTCACAGGACTAGTTGGGCTTCACTTTTTACACCGTGTGGGAGCCCTTTTGGTTTTGTTTATGGTTTGCTTGCTTGTTGTTGGCAAATGGGGTAGGGGAGCCGTCCGCTTCATTTTTTTATTAGCGGTTTTTCAAATTTTGTTAGGCATTGGCAATGTGTTGTGGGGTCTTCCCCTCTGGATGAGAATTACCCACTTGGGCGTTGCTGTTCTGCTTTTTTTAGCGTTAATGGTCAGCACCTATGAACTTCGTCGCGAGTCTCAATAATTATATTTCCCTCACCAAGCCGACCATTGTCATGTCGTTTGCCATCACCGGTTTGACGGCCATGGTTGTTGAAGGCTCGCTTTTACAGGAGCCTTTCAAATTTTTCTTCATTGTACTGGCCATTGTCTTCACGGCCGCTTCGGCAAACGCTTTTAATCAATATTTCGAACGGGACCTTGATGCGCAAATGGAGAGGACAAGAAATAGAAGGCCGCTTCCTCAAAATAAAATAAAACCGAGTCATGCACTTATTTTTAGCATCTTGATTGGTTTCATAGCCGTTTTTTATTTAAGCTTTTGGGTAAATTTTTTAAGTGCCGCTGTAGCCCTGGGGACAATTGTTTTTTACGCCTTTTTTTACACACTTTGGCTAAAACCCAGAACTCCTTATAATATCGTTATTGGCGGGGCGGCAGGGGCAACAGCGCCACTCATCGGCTGGGCTGCGGCAACCAATCATGTTTCTTTCACCGCATGGCTGATGTTTCTCATCATTTTTATGTGGACCCCGCCGCATTTTTGGGCCCTCGCACTTTGTGTGAAAGATCAGTATGCAAAAGCCGGGATTCCCATGTTGCCTGTGGTGAAAGGCGATGAGAGGACTCGCACAGAAATTTTTTGGTACAGTTTAATCATGGTACCCTTAACGCTCTCTCTTGTTTTGTTGGGAGAGGTGAGTTGGATCTATTCTTTGGTGGCATTTGCATTGGGTCTCCTTTTTGTTCAAAAAGCTTGGGTTGTGAAGACACAAAAAACCCAAAAAGCGGCCTATAGTCTCTTTGGGTTTTCGATCGCCTATTTAATGATTTTATTTCTTGTGATGATTATTGATTCTAAGATTTTACATTAATTATTTATTTTAAGTTATTGATATTTATAGATTTATCCATTAATAAGGTATTGGGGCAAAACTAAAAAATCTCAATAAAATTGATTGGTTAAAGGATCCCCTTGACATTTTGCCAGGGCTGTAAGAAATAGCCCCACACGCTGAAGTAGAATTAGGGGTGAAGTCGCCCTTCTAGTTTTGTTCCTTCAGATCAAGTAAGTTTTTGAGACCGCTGTCCAAAGCGGACGGCGGACTTTTCGCAATTTGCTCTTTGAAAACTAAATAGCGAGAATTCTATGCCAGAAAGTAAGTGGGCTTCCCGCACTTTCATTGAAAGTGTGGGATGACTGTCATTCTTTAAGAAGTAAACTCCAAATATAACTGGAGAGTTTGATTCTGGCTCAGAACGAACGCTGGCGGCGTGCTTAACACATGCAAGTCGAACGGGAAAATCCCCGCAAGGGGATGAGTACAGTGGCGCACGGGTGCGTAACACGTAGGTAACCTACCTGTTGTTGGGGAACAACCTGTCGAAAGACGGGCTAATTCCGCGTAAGTTGGCATCATGAAAATGATGTCAAGAAAGATGGCCTCTGCTTGCAAGCTATCGACGACAGATGGGCCTGCGCCCGATTAGCTAGTTGGTAGGGTAACGGCCTACCAAGGCTTCGATCGGTAGTTGGTCTGAGAGGACGACCAGCCACACTGGCACTGAAATACGGGCCAGACTCCTACGGGAGGCAGCAGTGGGGAATATTGGACAATGGGCGAAAGCCTGATCCAGCAACGCCGCGTGAGCGATGAAGGCCTTCGGGTCGTAAAGCTCTGTCAGAGGGGACGAAAACTCAGTGGAAATAATACTCCATTGAATTGACGGTACCCTCAGAGGAAGCACCGGCTAACTCTGTGCCAGCAGCCGCGGTAATACAGAGGGTGCGAGCGTTGTTCGGAGTTACTGGGCGTAAAGCGCATGTAGGCGGATAGAGAAGTCGGGTGTGAAATCCCTGGGCTTAACCCAGGAACTGCGCCCGAAACCATCTATCTAGAGTTCAGTAGGGGAGCGGGGAATTCCCGGTGTAGAGGTGAAATTCGTAGATATCGGGAGGAACACCAGTGGCGAAGGCGCCGCTCTGGGCTGTAACTGACGCTGAGGTGCGAAAGCTTGGGGAGCAAACAGGATTAGATACCCTGGTAGTCCAAGCTGTAAACGATGGGTACTAGGTGTCGGAGGAATTGACCCCTTCGGTGCCGTAAGCTAACGCATTAAGTACCCCGCCTGGGAAGTACGGCCGCAAGGTTGAAACTCAAAGGAATTGACGGGGGCCCGCACAAGCGGTGGAGCATGTGGTTCAATTCGACGCAACGCGAAAAACCTTACCTAGACTTGACATCTATCGAACCTTGTAGAGATACGAGGGTGCCCGCAAGGGAGCGATAAGACAGGTGCTGCATGGCTGTCGTCAGCTCGTGCTGTGAAGTGTTGGGTTAAGTCCCGCAACGAGCGCAACCCCTATCCTTAGTTGCTAACAGGTTAAGCTGAGCACTCTAGGGAGACTGCCGGTGTCAAACCGGAGGAAGGTGGGGACGACGTCAAGTCCTCATGGCCTTTATGTCTAGGGCGACACACGTGCTACAATGGCTGGTACAAAGGGTTGCCAAACCGTAAGGTGGAGCTAATCTCAAAAAACCAGTCTCAGTTCGGATTGAAGTCTGCAACTCGACTTCATGAAGCTGGAATCGCTAGTAATCGCTGATCAGAACGCAGCGGTGAATACGTTCCCGGGCCTTGTACACACCGCCCGTCACACCACGAAAGCGGAGTATACCAGAAGTCCCGCCTTAAAACGGGCCCAAGGTATGATTCGTGATTGGGGTGAAGTTTAACGGCTTCCTATAGAAGTAATTCTATAGTAAAACTCAACTATATCGGTGAACCCCCGCACTTTTTAGAAAAGTGCCGGGCAACGCCGAGGGAAGTTGGGCTAGGAGCTAGGATGTCTCAAACCCGATTTGGAAATCAGATCAAGCAAGCGACATTAACACCTTTTGAAAAAGAGGTGATTGATGGTTGTTTGCTGGGTGATGGAACACTGACCAAATCAGGAAAGGAGTACCGTTTAAGAATAGAGCATGCTCTCAAAGATCGAGAGTATGTTTCGTGGAAGTTTGAAAAACTAAAACGGCTCTGCATTTCAGATGTTCAATATGTATCAAATCATGATTCAACGCGATTTGGTACGGTTGGACATCCCGAAATAACTGTTTTGAGACAAAAATGGTATCGCCCCGTAAAACAAGTTCCAGAAGATTTGGTGTTAACACCAATCATGTTGGCAATTTGGTTTATGGATGACGGTACTAAGCATCGGGATACAGTTGACATCTCGGTGCACAGCTTTTCAGAGCAAAGCCTTCATCTTTTGCAGAAACAGGTTTCACTATTGGGTATTAAGACCACTGTGAATTCAGATGGAAAAGGGAAGAGACTCTACATTTTAAAGAAAAGTTATCCTAGTTTTAAAAGACTTACTAAACCCTACATTTTGAAATGTATGGAACGTAAGTTGCCTTAACCCCGTAGAGACTATACGTTGGCCCCCGCTAAAGCGGGGTGAAGACATAGTCCGACACCCTCAGTAATGAGGGAAAGAAGGAAAAAACAGATGCGTAACAAGGTATCCGTACCGGAAGGTGCGGATGGATCACCTCCTTTCTAAGTTGAAAATGATTCGCCACTTCACATGGCGAATCTATTCCCGGTCAAAACTTACTTCTGGCTAGACGCTATTTAGTTTTTTAAGGGCAAAGAATTGTTCTTTTATAGTCATTGTTGAGATGGATTAGGGGGACACCGGCCTTATCTTCATGGTGTCGAATCCGGGCCTGTAGCTCAGGTAGTTAGAGCGCACGCCTGATAAGCGTGAGGTCGGTGGTGCAACTCCACCCAGGCCCACAAAATTTGCTTCGCAAGTTTTGGGGCCATAGCTCAACTGGGAGAGCGCTAGCTTTGCAAGCTAGAGGTCGTCGGTTCGATCCCGACTGGCTCCACAAAAATTTTCGTTCTTTAAAAAATTTAAACTTCATCGTGAATGAAACAGCGATGGGGGGTGTTGGGGGGAGAAATCAAGATCTCCACCCAACTTTAGCAAGCATCCCCGCCTTGGCGGGGTGCGAGCGAATAAAGCTCTTTGACAATTTAATATGAAGTAAACGAGTAGATCGAAATTATTGACGTCATACAATTTTGAACTGGGTCTTGACTAAAAAGAATTTGGTCAAGCTATTAAGAGCACATGGTGGATGCCTAGGCGTCTAGAGGCGATGAAGGACGTGTCCAGCTGCGATAAGCTTCGGGGAGCTGCCAAGAGAGCTTTGATCCGAAGATTTCCGAATGAGGAAACTCTCATCGGGTCATACCGATGAATCCCGAGATTGAATACATAGATTTCGGGAAGTAAACTCCGGGAACTGAAACATCTCATGTACCGGAAGGAAAAGAAATCAACGAGATTCCCCGAGTAGTGGCGAGCGAAAGGGGAAGAGCCTAAACTTGCTCCACTTCGGTGGGGTGAGGGTTGCGGGACCTCAATATGGGACCAACAAGAGTAGATGAACGGCATGGGAAGGCCGGCCACAGAGCGTGATAGCCGCGTAATCAACATTTGAGTTGGCCCTAGAGGTATCCCAAGTACCACGGGACACGAGAAATCCTGTGGGAATCTGGGGAGACCATTCTCCAAGGCTAAATACTCCTAGACGACCGATAGTGAACTAGTACCGTGAGGGAAAGGTGGGAAGAACCCCGAAAGGGGAGGTCAGTGAACCTGAAACCATGTGCTTACAAGCAGTCAGAGCACTATGCCCCGCCGCAAGGCGGGATAGGTGTGATGGCGTGCCTTTTGCATAATGAGCCAGTGAGTTACTGTCGCATGCAAGGTTAATCCCTTAAGGGGAGAAGCCGTAGCGAAAGCGAGTCCGAAATGGGCGAATTAGTATGCGGTAGTAGACCCGAAACCAGTTGCGATCTATCCATGGCCAGGGTGAAGTCTTGGTAACACAAGATGGAGGCCCGAACTGGTGGACGTTGAAAAGTCCTCGGATGAGTTGTGGATAGGAGTGAAAGGCTAATCAAGCCTGGAGATAGCTGGTTCTCCTCGAAATATATTGAGGTATAGCCTCATGTTAATACTGTCGGAGGTAGAGCACTGGATGGACTAGAGGTCTTACCGGACTATCAAACCCAACCAAACTCCGAATGCCGACAAGTTCTGCATGGGAGGCAGACCGTAGGGGATAAGCTCTATGGTCGAGAGGGAAAAAGCCCAGACCGTCAGCTAAGGTCCCAAAATCATACTTAAGTGGTTAAGGATGTGGAAGCGCACAGACAACCAGGAGGTTGGCTTAGAAGCAGCCATCCTTTAAAGAAAGCGTAACAGCTCACTGGTCAAGTGAGTCTGCGCCGAAAATGTAACGGGGCTCAAAGTATGTACCGAAGCTACGGGTGTAAAAGTTTCTTCGGAAATTTTTACGCGGTAGAGGAGCATTCCGTATGCCTGTGAAGGGTCATCGTGAGGAGGCCTGGAGGTATCGGAAGAGATTATGCTGGCATAAGTAGCGATTAAACGCGTGAGAAACGCGTTCGCCGAAATTCTAAGGTTTCCTGGGGAAGGTTAATCCGCCCAGGGTGAGTCGGGTCCTAAGCTGAGGCTGAAAGGCGTAGGCGATGGACATCCGGTTAATATTCCGGAACCGCTGTTTGCATGTTATGCAACGGAGTGACAGATTGGGATAGTTCAGCCCCCTGATGGATGGGGGTTCAAACGCGTAGGAAGATCCGCCAGGCAAAATCCAGTGGATCAATTCCAAGGCGTGATGTCGACCTGGATCGCAAGTGAAAGGGAAGTGATTGAATCCTGGTTTCAAGAAAAGCTTCGTTGTGATGTAGATGGCGCCCGTACCGTAAACGGACACACGTAGAAAGGGAGAATATCCCAAGGCGCTTGAGAGAATTCTGGTCAAGGAACTCTGCAAATTAACGTCGTAACTTCGGAAGAAGACGTGATCTTTAAAGTGTAGGTGCACAACCGAAGCTTTGAAGATTCGCAGCGAAATGGTGGCGGCGACTGTTTATCAAAAACACAGGGCTGTGCAAAGTCGTGAAGACGACGTATACGGCCTGACGCTTGCCCGGTGCTGGAAGGTTAAGGCAAGGGGTCAATCTCGCAAGAGGTGAAGCTCTGAACCGAAGCCCCAGTAAACGGCGGCGGTAACTATAACAACGGTTGTAGTTATAAAATTCAGCTATATGCGGGAAAGTCTGGTTAGTATCGGATGATACTCGTTGGGTTTCAGCCCAGCAGTAAAAATGCATCCGTGCAGGCAATCCGCAGGAAAGACTTGGAAAATTTAAAATTCAAAATGCAAAGTGCAAAACCACAATGCAAAATGAAAAATTTCAGTTTTCTCAAGAATCCTCAGAGACTATACGCTGAATCCGATTCCACTGAATCGGAATGATATAGTCCGAACCCTGTGGCGACATAGGGAGATAGTCTGAAAGGACTATCCGCCCCGCACTTTCAAGAAAGTGCGGGGTTATTAAAGTAACAACGCGAACCGTCCTAAGGTAGCGAAGTTCCTTGTCGGGTAAGTTCCGACCTGCACGAAAAGCGTAACGACTGCCACACTGTCTCGACCGGAAGCTCAGCGAAATTGTATTGGCCGTGCAGATGCGGTCTACCCGCGGCAAGACGGAAAGACCCTGTGCACCTTTACTATAACTTGGCAGTGAATTTCGGGCTTGTTTGTGTAGGATAGGTGGGAGCCTTTGAAACCGGGGCGCTAGCTTCGGTGGAGGCAACCTTGAAATACCACCCTGACTATTCTGGAATTCTAACTGACACCCCTAATCGGGGTGCAGGACACTGTCTGGCGGGTAGTTTATCTGGGGCGGATTCCTCCCAAAAAGTAACGGAGGAGTGCGAAGGTCACCTCAGGCTGATTGGAAACCAGCCGTCGAGCGTAAGAGCATAAGGTGGCTTGACTGCGAGACTGACAAGTCGAGCAGGTACGAAAGTAGGCTTTAGTGATCCGGTGGTCCCGCATGGAAGGGCCATCGCTCATCGGACAAAAGGTACGCCGGGGATAACAAATGTTGTCCCGTTTGACAGGTAACTGTCAGACAAAGTATATGGCTTATAACGGGGAAGCCCAAATTTGTTGCGATATTAAGGGTATCGCGCTGTCGTCACTTGATGACAAAACAGATGGGTAATCCCGTGGGAAGTCGCGCGGCATAGCTACGAAATCAAAAATAAAAGTGTAAAGATCAAAATTTTTGAGTTTTGATTTTTGAGATTTGGTCTTGTTGCGAAGCAGCGTTGACCCCGTAACGACTTCATTCGTAATGAATGGGATGGGTGTTACTTGTGAGAAAAATTTCGCAAAATCTATGACATCCATAATACGCCATACTCCCACACGTTCATGGAAAGTGCGGGATGATGATATAGTCTATACTTATCGAAAGATAAGATAAATTGAACAGGCTGATCGCTTCCAAGAGTTCATATCGACGAAGCGGTTTGGCACCTCGATGTCGGCTCATCACATCCTGGGGCTGAAGCTGGTCCCAAGGGTTCGGCTGTTCGCCGATTAAAGTGGTACGTGAGCTGGGTTCAGACCGTCGTGAGACAGGTCGGTCCCTATCTGCCGTGGGCGTAGGAAACTTGAGGGGGGCTGTCCTTAGTACGAGAGGACCGGGATGGACGCACCTCTGGTGTACCAGTTATCGTGCCAACGGTAAGCGCTGGGTAGCCATGTGCGGTGGTGATAACCGCTGAAAGCATCTAAGCGGGAAGCACGCCCCAAGATTAGGTTTCCCCATCAGACCACTCGAAGATGACGAGTTTGATAGGCGGGAGGTGGAAGCGCTGCGAGGCGTTTGAGCCAACCCGTACTAATTGGTCGATTGGCTTGGCCTTATATTTTTTAGCGAGGCCCAGTTTGATATTTTATGACGATTTGATTTCGATTTTTGAAAACGTTTACAAGCTTCTGGTGGCTATACCAAGAGGGCTACACCCGATCCCATTCCGAACTCGGAAGTTAAGCCTCTTAGGGCCGATGGTACTACAGGCCATAGTCTGTGGGAGAGTAGGTCGTCGCCAGATTTAATTTAAACCCCGTTCATTGCAAAGTGGACGGGGTTTTATTTTTTTGTTATCAATAAGCACCATTACGAGGTGGTGAAAAAGTAGCGGGTCCTGCCCCTCCGTGTTTCTGTGGGGGCCCCTAACAAAACCCCACAGCAACACTGCGGGCCACCCGCTACTTTTTCGCTACTATCATATATATGAGTCCCAAAGCCAAAAAGAAGATCCCGCTGATCTTGGTTTCCAACGATGATGGTTTTTATTCCGAGGGGATCAAGGTTTTGGCAGCCCACCTCAAAGGATTAGGGAAAGTCATCACCGTTGCGCCCGACCAAGAGCGCTCGGCGGCAAGTCACTCGCTAACACTCCATCGCCCGTTGCGAGTGAAAAAACTCAAAGAAGATGTTTATGCGGTTGACGGAACTCCCACAGATTGCATTACCCTGGGCGTCAAAGAAATTTTGCCTCGCACCCCCGATTTGATTGTTTCGGGCATCAACAAAGGGGCAAACTTAGGCGACGATGTTCATTATTCCGGGACCGTCTCGGCAGCGGTGGAAGGGGGCATCATGGGAATTCCTTCCATTGCCATTTCGCTCATGTCAAGAGAGGGGGGACATTTTGAAACGGCCGCTCATTTCGCAGTGAAACTCGCAAAAAAAGTTTTGGAGGAAGGTCTACCAAGCGGCGTCATTCTTAATGTCAATGTTCCCGACATTCCTTTGAAGCAGGTTAAGGGTTACCAATTTACCAAACAGGGCAAACGCAACTATGGTGATATTATTGCCGATCGCATCGATCCACGAGGCAGAAAATATTATTGGATCGGTGGCGATGAACATGGTTTTGAAGACATCTTAAACTCCGATTGTAACGCCGTCTTGAGTCATCATATTTCTGTTACCCCCATTCGCGTCAATCTTACCGATCACGAATATTTAGAAACGATACGCCAGTGGAAACTCTAGAAAATTTTAATGAGAATGGAGCTTCGGGGTCCTGTCCCTCCGGGCCACCCCTTTGCTCCATTTCATTTAATATACAGAAAAATTTTGGGAAATTGCGTGAGCGAGCTGGGTGAAGAAAGCGTCTCGGAAGCCGCCGACACCTAGTGGGGGTTCCAATGAATTCGGAGGCTGAGAGGCGAGCTCCCTTTTTGGGGAATCACCCCAAAAAGAGGGGCGTCTTTCTGAACCTAGCGAGCGGAAGCAATTTCCCCAAAATTTAACTATTATGGAAACTCTAGACTATCGAGTTGCCCGCAAAAGAATGGTGGAAGAACAACTCATTGCGGGTGGTGTGCGTGATCCAAGAGTGTTGAAGGTAATGCAGGTAATTCCTCGCCATCGCTTTGTTGAAAAAGGTCTGGAAGACCAGGCTTATCTGGATCGGCCGTTAACGATTGGTTCCGGGCAAACCATTTCACAACCATTGATTGTTGGCATGATGACACAGGCCCTCGAACTCAAAGGGACTGAAAAAGTTTTAGAAATTGGAACGGGTTCTGGTTATCAAACGGCTATTCTTGCAGAACTTGCCAAAAAAATTTACACGATTGAAAGAATTCCATCCCTATCTTTAAAAGCGCGTAAAATTCTTTATCGACTGGGTTATTATAATGTCGAATTTAAAATTAGCGATGGAACTCTAGGTTGGCCAGAAGATGCCCCCTTTGATGCGATTATTGTTACCGCTGCCGGCCCCGAGATTCCGCACGCGTTAAAATCACAGTTGACGACAGGGGGTAGACTCGTCATACCTGTAGGGTCATCAGAAAGTCAGAAACTCTGTGTTGTTAAAAGAGAAAAAGATAAATGGACGACAACGGCGATCTCAGAATGCCGTTTTGTGAAACTGATTGGGAAGGAAGGATGGAGTGGAGAGTAAGGGAACAATAAAAAATACGGGTCCTGCCAGCTTTGGGGCCCATCCCCCCGCTCGCTTACGCTCGGAGGAGATTATCCCAAAGCTGTCACCCCTATTTTTTATTGTTCCTTGGTTGTTGCTATTGTTCAGCTGTGCGACGTCGTTTGACTCCCGGGGGGTTTATCATCGTGTGCGAAGTGGGGAAAATTTACTCTGGATTGCCAAGTCTTATGGAGTGGAGCTGCAGGATTTGGCAGAAATCAATAATATTCAAGATATGAAACAATCGCTTGCGCCCGGCGAAAAACTCTACATTCCACCCAAGAAGACACGTCGGTATAAAAAGCTTCCTTTTGAAGAAAGAATTGCAAGACATATTGAAAAAAGACCCTCCAAGTTCCGAGAAAGTCGAGAAACCAAAAAAGGATCCAGAGAAATTTATACCGACCACACTCGGTTTGATTGGCCGGTTGTGGGAAACATCCTTTCTTCCTTCGGTATTCGCAAAGGAAGGCGGCATGATGGGGTTGACATCAAAGCGCAAACGGGCACACCGATTCGAGCGGCCGATGGTGGCAAAGTTGTTTTTGCAGGCTCCATGCGCGGCTATGGCAATTTGATTTTATTGCGTCATGGCGATAATTTTTTCACCGCCTATGCGCACAACAGTAGTAATAGAGTGAGTGAGGGACAAAAGATAAAAAAGGGGCAGGTGATTGGTGCTGTCGGTCACACAGGGCGCGCGACCGGTTCCCACCTTCATTTTGAAGTGAGAGAAAGAGAAAAAGCGAGAAACCCACTCTTTTTCTTACCCGTCGTTCATTAGAAAAGGAGAGGCTATGGATTTGACACAACTGCTTAAAAAAACGATTCGCGATGTGCCTGATTTTCCCAAACCAGGGATTTTATTTAAAGATATTACCCCTGTTTTGCAAGATCGCAAACTTTTTGCAGAAGTCATCGATGCGTTTGGAGAACGCTATCTTGACAAAAAAATAGATGCAATTGTTGGTGTCGAATCGAGAGGATTTTTGTTTGGGGCCGCTTTGGCTTATCGTTTAGGTTGCGGGCTTGTTCCCGTGCGCAAGTCGGGTAAATTACCTTATAAAACCATCCAGGCCTCCTATGATTTGGAATATGGAAGTGCAACGGTGGAAATGCATATTGATGCCATCAAAAAAGGAGAACGAATCATTGTAATCGATGACTTGTTGGCAACGGGTGGAACAGCCAATGCCACCTGCCGTTTGGTTGAACAACATAGTGGAAAAATAGTTGAATGTGCTTTTGTTGTGGAACTGACTTTTTTAAACGGTCGCGACAAACTCAAAGGTCGTGAAGTTTTTAGCTTGGTACAATATTAATTAGTGGTGCGCCCGACCTGAGTCGAACAGGTGACCTAGGGCTTAGGAGTCCCTCGCTCTATCCATCTGAGCTACGGGCGCGAAGGTTAGTCCCTAAATTATTTCAGTGGCTTAGGCAAGTGCATCCTTTTTTGCCCAATTTCCGCGCTATCCCTTACGCCACCCTCGATAACGATATCCGCATTTTCATATTCCCTCTTTCATTTCCCTCAGCATGTTGCAGAATAAGGCCCCTTGTTCGATGGCGTCATCCAAAGCACGATGCACAAGATGCGAGGGCGGGAGCGGATCAAACCAGCGTTTTGGCATTTTTTGTTGGGTTGTTTTGCGGAAATCCTTTTTTAGAAGTGACATCGCCAGAGTTTTTATATCCAGCGCGGAGAATGAAAACGGGCTCTCACCGGTGAAACGGATCAGATACCAATAGACAAACATAAAGTCATAAGCAGCGGGATAGCCGACAAAAACGGGAAGTCCCGGAAGTCCTTTGAGCCAAACAACATAATCTTTCATCGCCTTTTCCGGTAATTGCAAATTTTCCCTACAAGCTTTCCACGCCTCTGGTTGTCCTTGCCACCATTCCATTGTTTTAGGATCGGCTATAGCTCCGGGCAATGTTTCCAGATTGGCGATAAACGTGCCGATCAAAGTTTTATCGGCAAAATAGGCTGCCGACCCGAAGCCCAACATGGAATTCATGCCAGGAATCGGGCCATCCGCTTCGATATCGGTGCTGATGTAGATTTCTGTTTTATTTGCCATAAATTTTTTGCAAATACATATTCACCTTATTAATGATTTCGCCAATGTGTGCGGGTGCGTCTGCCATTTTTTCACGTTTTAGAAAATGTCCCCAATAGACTTGCAACCGATTCAAAGCTTCCTCCTCAAATTGAATTTGAGTTTCCGGCGGGGCCACCTTGCGATTGGCAAATGTTTCTTGGATGCACTTCTTGATTTTTTCCTGATTGAGATCGTGATCAATCAATCTGAAAAGATCATAATAATCTTTCATGCGAGTATTTTGACCCCTCTTCTTAAGAGCAATATGCAACTTTTCTGCAAAGATCGTTTCTGGTGGATAGACTAGCAGTGAAAACGATTCTCCAAAGAAGGGTTGCCCTTTATATTGCATGCACCGGAGGGAAATCATTACAGCATCGACAGCATCTCCAATGGCCATATCCATTCGCACAAGACCCTTCATTTTTCCAAAAAGAAAGTGACACGCAAGCCTGACACCCGGATAATCCATTTCGGGATGAACAAGCAATTCGCCCTCAATATCTTTCCATTCGATTCCATCATCAACAGGAATATCCAGAATCGAACGGATGATTTTTACAACGTCATCCACCTGATTACGAATCTGCTTTATAGAAAAATCGAGATCCTTTGTCTTTCTATCCGAATCAATAAGATAGTTGAGTAATGAACCGCCTTTGAAAATAAATTTTTCGACGTGTGGTGATTGGCTCAAACGGCAAAGAAACTGTTCAGCAGCAAGACGGTTCAACAACAGTTGAAAATCAATCTTTTTTTCTCTGGAAATGTTGAGTATGCGGGCCTGCATGCTTTTGATATTGGTCGACATAAATTATTCATCCGCCAGTAAAGCAGTGACTATTTCATCCAGAGGTTTGCGGAGCTGTCTGGAATAGTTGCACAGTTTCCGGACGTTTTTATCCTTTCTTTTGAGATAGCCTTTCAGGGCCTTGATAGCAACTTCTTCGGTGCTGTATTTGAAGGCATCCACGATGGTTTTTTCGATGTCATAAATTCGTACAACACGTTTGCCGAAAGAATATTTCTCAACTCCTAGAGTATAAGCAATACCGGAGGGCCGAATAATTCGATAGCGTGGATTATGAATGATTTTAAGGGCCGGAAGTGCAATCCAAACTTGTCGTTCTTCTGCATCAGTAAGATTGTAATAAGTCAGTGCTGAAATGCCACAGACAACTGCCTTGGGATAAAGTGTGCATGGAACGATATATTTCTTGAGAGAGTCTGTGAGCCAATCAAGATCACGTGCGTATACACCATGCTCGACTCGAAGGAGTGCTTCGTTCGCAACAAGCCTGGAAAGCATCATGGGATTGATTTTCATTTTCTTGGCTTCATTGAGCGTAATAAAAGCATTAAGATCAAGGAATTTCATGAGTTTATCCCTGTTTATCATGTCATTATGTTAATAATATAACAAAATAAAGTCAAATTGTTATTTTAATAACATTTTAAAGCCATTTACCAACGCAATCTGTTTGCCCCTACAACCTGCCCACACCACCCTCTTTTTCTTTCCGGGTTTTTAGTGTGTTTTATTTGAGACAGGTTGTTTCTTATTGGATCAGCTGCCAAAGTATTCCGTTAAGAATCATAAGTAAATTCAATTAGTTATAAGTTTGGCCGCCTGGCATATCACTTGCTTTAATAAACCGTTTTTTTGATAAGCAACATTTTTCGAAATTTGCCGATAACAGTAATGATGGAACAATCCAAAATCAGGGAACGATTAGGGCTTTATAAAGAGGCTTATCAAACCTTTCGGGACGAACTGCATTGGTGGGATGATGTTCAAACCAAGATCGATGATGAAATCGAAAAAATTGATCAAGAATTAGTGCAAAAAGATGTCTTTATTGCCGATGAAAAGTTGGCCCAATATGCTGAAAAATACCAAACTCTTCAGAAAGCCACCCAAAACGAAATTCAATCGAATGTAGATGGTTATGATCCCATCATAACCGGCTTGAAAGTCACGGCTGTTGCTGGGATAGCCATTCCCCTTATTTATTTTACTAGGGGGAAAATTTTACTCTGGGTAGGTAAAAGCGCCTTGCGCGGAGGAATTGCTGGAGGAGGTCTTTTTGCAGCGAATGGTATTTTAGGTGGAGGATTGAATGCCCTTGGGCAGTTATTTACTGGCAAATTTGACGGGGAACAATTTTGGGAAATGGCCACAACACAAATGGAATTGGGTGGGTTACTTGGTGGTTTTGGACTTGCCTCTAAAGCTGCCGGTGGTCTATGGCCCTTGGCTAAAAAAATTTTTTGGGGCAGTAATTGGAGAACCAGAATTCCTTGGTTACTTGTTGGCACTTCTTCTGCTGCGGTGTTACATGCCTCTTCTCAAGAATCAGCGGGCTCTTTTATCAATCCTCAAGATTTAACACTTCCTTATCCTGATGTACGTGACGTTCGTTATCAACAATCAACTGGGGATTACATTCGTTTGATGCGACACTTTATGCAAACCAATTCCGAAAGGGAGGCTTATGGTATCTCCCCCATGGAAATGGATATTTTAGCAGAACATGCGAAAACTTCAGTAAATCCGGAAATTCAATTTGTTTTCACTCAAATGAATTATGAGGCCTTCAATCAACTTCCAAATGTCAGACGAGCTTCGGGAGAGTTTGTTGCACTCTATAGAAAAAATGCCCATCAAGATAATTTTTGCTTGAATTTCACACCAGATACCCAAATTTTGCCTTGCGATGTTGGCAGCCATCATTTTGCTTCTACAAGCAGTGTTAAAACACAAAGTGTTCCGATGAATTTCCCAATCTATTTTGAAGATCGAGGCAAACACAGCGAATATGCCAAAGAGGCAATGGCCTTTCGCATTAACCAACAATTTTTATCTGCAGATGAAGGTATTGATCTGATTGTAAAGTCGATTGGCTCTCCTTCTGTGGTGGCCTCCCTAATACCTAGAATATACCAAAAATTACTTTTACCAGATGCTGTTGCTGCTGTTAATTATATCTTGCTGAACATCTTTATGAGTTCAAGAGAAATCAGTGCCGATGTGAAAATGCAGTATGCTGATTTGTTGAGCATGGCAATTGCCGATCACCAAAAACTGTTTATAGAACGTACCAAAGTTTTAAGACAAGATTTAGCCGTCGTTGACTCTGCACCTTTGCAAGATGCAAGTGGGCATCTGGTATTGATGAGTCCTTTTAAAGATGAGGAAAGGGCAAAAACATTTCTCGAGCGTTTACACACGGAAGGAGAATTGGTCAAGAAGGCACTAGGAATTTATTTGGAATGGTCCAAGACTCATGTTGCAAAAGAATTTCAAGATGCTTTGGAAAAGGATATTGGAAGACATCAAAAATATTTGACAGACGTCTATTCTGATTTTGATGAAATACAGCACAATATTTTCAGCAAAAGCAAAGTGCCTTGTGAGGAGAGCATTGATCCTGAAAAATGTCCGAGCCGTTATTTGATTACAGCCAAAGAGACTTATACGGCCCTCACCGGTGTTGATAAGCTCAGAGGCACTCTCACAGATGGTTATGTTACAAGATCTCGCGGAATCTGGGATGTTTGGCATAGCAGCAATTCCTTTATGGAAGGAGCATTTGGAGGGTGGTTTGTGGGAAGTTTCGGATTAAAAATAGGTTTAACTAAAGAGGCAGGGCAAGTTTTTAGGGAGATGCCTTTTATTCAAAAAGCATGGGCCTATACACCATGGATTTTGGCAGGGGCTGTTGTCTATCCTAATGTGAGTGCCCTACTTGATGCAGCATCAGAACCGGTACCTCTAGAAATGAATTTTCCTGAAATGACCGGCTATGTACCACATAGTCGTCTACAACTATCTGAAATCAAAAGAGAAAATAGAGAGAAGTAAAAAAGGAAATTTTTTTTAAAATTTTGAGCAACTTTTTTTGAGTTCTGCCGACAACAATCTTGGGAAGGGAGCATAAGGAGTATGTTAGCTGCCGGTGAAGTTAAAGGGATTAGTCCTAAATGTAGAGAATATTTCAATCCCCTCACTAAAGGGAAGGTAACCGTTTGCGACGGAGAGCCTAAAAAGCCTGAAGAAAGTTCAAAGTTTGAGGGAAAGCCTGAAATTTCTGAACCGATTCCACCTACAGATCCCAATTTCCAAGTTACAGACTATCAATATGGAATCTATTGCCAAGCCATGAATTGGCTGAATGAAAGAAAATCGCTCGTGGAAGTGGGTTCGGCATATGATGCCCTCTTTGATGGAGTAGAAAAAGTCAATGAACATTCTTTTGATGCTTTCGCAAAATCGGTCGGCTTGCCCAATACCTTCTGGTTAGCAACAACATCAACTTATGCCCATTCAGCAGGAAGAAATTTGTTGGGTGTTGCAGGAGGAAAATTGGCGGATCCTTTCAGTAAGGTTGGGAATTGGCAAGCAGTTAAGGGAGCTGGCAGGGCCCTTACCGTAGATGCCTGGGGTAAGAGCACATATTTTCAATTAGCTGCTTCCGCGCATTTAATGTTTGCAGGTGTTTTTAGAGGCCCCGATGAAATGATCGACAAATTTGGTGGCAAGCAATTGACAGGCGGTAACAGAAAAGCAGCCTATTGGGGTTTGGCGGGTGCTGAAGTGGCAGGTGCCTTTTGGTTTTTAGACCAAGGATATTCTACGATGCTGACTGGGGAGAAACTAGCATCAGGAGCACCCGTCAGAATTTCGCGTCTTTCACGTTTAAAATGGGCTGGATTGTGGTCAGTGTATAGCGCTTATTTTTATGCTCACGTAGATCAAAGAGAAAATTTGCGGCGACAAGGAAAGGACCCTGGGGTAGCCGATAATCCTTTGAATTGGTCTTGGGATGCGTATAATCCAAACCGTTTTGTCTCGGATTGGTCTGCTAATGAATTGGGTGCTGCTCCATTTTGGGCGTTAGGTCCTAAAATGGCGCGTAGTCTAACAGACAAGGTTTTTGTCAAGTTGGGTTATTTTAAAGAAACTGAATATACTAATGCCGATGGGAAAAAACTGGCAGTTAAGGAGGCTAACTTTTATCAAGAGCGCCTCCCATTCTCAACAGCCGAAAAGGCAGCTCTCTTGACTCCGCAGGAAGGAACATTTTTAGCCGCGAGAACCTTAAGACAAGACATTTTTGGCATTAAGTTAACAAGACTTTTGGAAAGGTTTTGGATCCGTTCCAAGTTTGTAGGTAGAGTTGGTTTTACCTCCATTAAAACTCCTTCGAGATGGTTTTATGTTCTCTTGCAGACGGCGTTAAATGTCCTTATTTCTTCGATGCCTCTCTCGCGTATTAATCAGATGGCACGGTCTATCACAGAAGATGACAAGTCTCGTAAGCCTGTGACATCGACCGATGCTTGTGAAGTTGCCAGTAGTTCAACAATTCGGGGTGTCAGTAATAGAGCGCTTATCAGTAATCTCTTGAATAATTTGGTTCTTGGGCCGGCTCGTTGGATGGGAGCTAATGTATCCATTTATGGTTTTTATGCCCCCGGCATGGCGTTGAATGTCTATCCTTATAATAGTTGTAACGAGATCCCCAGTTCCTTCCATCAACTTGCCCTGCTGCATTTGGAGCGCTATCGTGAGGCTACAAGTGAAGAGACTAAAATAAGAGAGAAGACCCTTTTTAAAATGTTTTTTGGATTGACCAACCCTGAAGATCAGAAAAAAGACATCGCCAAGTACACTCATCAGAGTTATCCTGAGGATGTGAGAACTTTGTTTGCACTGAAATCTGCCGGCTTGATGCCTAGTAATGACTTGCCAACTGAACAAGAAGTTGCACAGGCAATCCAGGAAATAGGGATTCCGCAGTTGGCGACTATGTCCAAGGAAGAAATTGTGGGTACTATCTTATCTTTGAGCGATGAGGAATTGGCTGAAGGGGCTATGCTCTCTCAACAGCCAGCCGGAAAAAGTCCTTTATTCGACGCAAGGAGTGATGATCCTTGGTTAGCCGACCCGTCCAAAGGCTAATTTCCGTTATTTTGCTGCTGTCCTTGAAGAAATTGGTTCATTCCCTCTTGGGTGACCACACTCAAATTAATCAGCGTTCCATGCTGTTCGTCATCTTTCACGAAAGTAAGAGAGCCGATTAGATTTCCCTTGTTGGCTTGGATTGAACCGAGATTCGCCATTGAGTTGTCAAACACAGTGACCTGCCAACCATTTCCAGGCAATGCCTGCTGATACCAGGCAACGGTTGTTTGCACATCATCTTTGGAAAAGAGAGAAACCATTGGAGGGTTTGTTGCAAACATGGTGACTTTCGCGTTTTTGTAGATCGGGAGATCTTTTGGAAAGGAATCCGGAATTTTCAAATCCTCACCGGCAACGACCTGTTCCCCCGTTTTTTGATCGGTCATGGTTACTGTTTGTTGGTCGGCGCTTTGCTTGTATTCAACCCCATCTTGAATAACCGTTTTTCCAAATAATCTATCTTTGACTTTAGTGACGTAAGAACAGCTGGTTATCAGCGCGATACCGCCAACCAAGCTTAAAGCAAAACCGACGAGTCGTTTTTTCATATGTTTCTCCTTTTATTTTAGGGATACCACATCCCTTAGTGGATGGGCATCAATCAAGTTAGGATAGTAACCTTTGACATAGGGTTGGATAAGATACGTTTTTGACTTCACAAGGACTGGAATCACCGGCGCCTCTTCTAAAAGGATTGCTTCAGCTTGTTTAAAGAGGTCGGCACGTTTTGTCAAATCAAGCGTTGCCTGTGCTTCTTTCACCAAAGCATCGTAGGTTTTGTTGGCCCAGCCGGTGTAGTTTTGCCGATTGTCGGATGTGAAGAGTTCCAAAAAAGTATTGGGATCCAAATAATCTCCGGTCCATCCCCCCCAAGAGATTTCAAAATTTTTTGATTTTCTCCTTTTCAAATAGATATCCCACTCTTCACCCACCAGGTGGCCTTCAATTCCCAAATTTTGTTGCCACATAATCTTTGCCGCTTGAGCAACCAGCAGTCGATCGGAGGCATTGTTATAGTGAATATGCAGAGTAGGAAAGTGTCTCTCTTCACCAAAGCCCGCCTCTGCAAAAAGCCTTTTTGCCTTCTCCGGATCAAACGTTTGTCCCGGGGATGGGTTTTGATAATGAGGCATAATATTGGGAGGAACAAAAAATCCATAGGGAAGGTCACCGCGTTGCAATGCTTTTTCTGTAATCTCTTGACGGTTTAAAGAAAGGGCCAGGGCTTGTCGCAACTCTTTTTTGTCCAGGCCCGGTCTTTTACAATTAATGATAAAATATTCGGTGCGCAAAACCGGGGCTGCATGAAAATCGCTCCTAAATTTTAAAAGGGGGACTTGCGGAGGCGGCACCTCCACTAAGATATCAATGCCGGTTGCATCATAGTATTTGAGGGCCGTTGCAAAGTTTTCGAAGGGACGCCACTGGACGCCGGCAAGTTTGACCTCTTTTCTTCCCCAATAATATTCGTTAGGGAGGAGGAGAATTCCTTCCTTGGGATCTTTCGATTGAAATTTAAAGGGACCATTGCTGACCAGATGAGGTTCCTCATTATCAAGTCGGATAGGGACCAATGCCGAAAAGGCGGTCAAGTTGAGGAAATAAGGGACAGGTCTTTCGAGGGTTACTTCAAAAGTGTAGGGATCAACAACCCGCATCCCTATTTGGTTTGGGTCTTTTAATTCTCCTTTTGCATAACTTTCTGCCCCTTTCAGATAAAATAATTGAAAAGCATATAAAGAATTAGTCTTTGGGTTTAAAAGACGTTCCCAACCATTCCAAAAATCTTGGGCGGTGACCGGTTTTCCATCACTCCATTTCGCATCCTGTCTCAAATAAAAAACATAGTGTGTTCCGTCGGAAGAGACCTGCCATCTTTGCGCACCACCGGGGAGAGACTCAAGTGTTTGGTGGTTATAGCGTGTCAGTCCTTCAAAGATCGATTGCAAAATTTGGAATTCGCGCCCCCCTGTGAAGTGGGCAGGGTCAAGGGTTGTCGGTTCACTTTCAATGTGCATGCGCAGGATAGATTGTTTTGGAGTTCCCTTATAGAAAAAGACGAAGAGGGTGACACCCAGTGCGGAAACGAAGAGTACAACCCAAAACCATTTTAGGCGTAAAAGAGTTTCCATTTGTTATCCGGTTTGGTGACCAAGGCAATGAAGGCTAACAGAAGGAGCGATAAAAATAAAGGGGATAGAATAATAAATAACATAGGGGCTGGTGAAAAAGTCGCGCGACTTTTTCACCAGCCCCTTTAGTGAAAAACTAGCTTTGATTTCCAAAATCAACTTGGTAATCAAACAACGTTGAGGGTACTTTGGACAACGTGTCACGCACTTTATCCAAGTGCAGATGCTTGAGCCCTTCGCCCGATGTATATTTCATGAAGAAAGCCTCCACTGCTTTGGGGTTTGCCTCGAGGTAGATCTTTCCGACATCGGCGTATAATGCTTTGAGAGCCTCTGGCATTTTGTCATAATTGATACGAAACTTATCCTCTCGATACGCCAAGGCTCCTCTCTCTGTTAAATATCCAACGGTAATAGCAGCCAGTTGAACATAAGCGCTTTTGCTTTCATAAAATTTCTCGCCTTTGGGAGCGGCACGTCTAATATGGCCAAAACACCACATGAGCAGGCCCGCATAGACATCATTTCTCTTGTTTGGATCGGCGAGACCCAGTCTTTCCAGTTCTGGCTGCAGCGCAACCGCTCCGATCTCTGCCTTCAATTCTTCAAGTTTAAAAAGGACACTCCCTAGTTTGTCTTGATAATCTTTCATTTGGGGGCTCAAATTGTGGGCGATTTCGTGATAGACCATTGTGTCAGCAATAGCATCGGTGTTGAGATGAGCCATTAGATTGCGTGAAAAAATTTCTCCAAATTTATCTCGTAAATTTTTATTGTACCCCAGTTTTGTCTTATTCATGTAGGCCATGGCTCGTGTTTTACATTCCGCCTTGCCATCTTCGCCACACCAGTTGGGTAGTGTCTGAGCGGCAGCGGTTCCGGTGACGGATCCTTTGGCATCTCCTGAATCCATAACCACATTCATAAATTCAGGTGTTTCAATCTGCACCTTTCTTGTCTTGTAGCCTTCAATGAGGCTTCCCAGATAATTTTCTAATGCCTGTTTTTGGTTCATGACACCCACCATTGCCTTTTCAGCCTCTAGGTCTTTGATCCCTAAAACCATGTGAAAGAGGGCTTTCATGTGGCAGGTATTTTCTCTAGAGGGTTCATCAGGCCCAATCCTCAAGAAAAATTTAGATTTTTTGGCGGCAATCCAGCGTTGATCCGATTTGGAATAAGGAAACGGTTTTTTGCTAAGGAGTGCCTCAGCGACCGCTTTCATATAATTCGCTAAATCCTTTTCATTAGCTGCAACGGCAAGCATTGCGGCATTGTTCAGTTGTGCTGCGGCCTTTGAAAGGAGTTGTTTGAATTCGGGCACATCGGCAAAGGGAAGTGCTTTGAGTTTTCCTCTATTATCGCGGATAACGGCACTGAATGGATTGGTGAGGGCTCCTTTGATATCTTCATCACAGTTGACCCCTGACGGGTAAAGGGGGGTTGCATAAACTGGGAGCGTGGCCGCTGGTGTGCAGAAAGGGTTTTCGTTGTCTTCGCACCAAACCGAATGATAGCGGCGATAAAATTCCTTATCTTCTTCGGTTCCTCTTTGTTCAATCTCGTTTTGATGGCGCGTTGAGCCCATTTGCGCTTGAAAAAGTTCATCCATGATTGCACCCGCCTTCAATATGGCTCTGACCATATCTTTTTGTGCTGGAGTTAAATGATAATCATCGAGATTGGTTTTAATAGTGACCATTGTTGTTCTAGCAAGTTCCCTTTTAACCGCTTCTTGTCTTTTTAGTTCTATTTTGTCTTTGATTTGATCTATTTTTGTTTGGAGCTCTGGCGAGATTTTCCAAAGACTATTTCCTTGTCGATCTTCCCGTTTGATTCCATATTTTAAGAGGTTCTCTTCAGAAATTCTCAACTCAACTGGATCAATCACGTTGGGATTTGTTGCATCTTGAACCCACTCAAAGCCTTCTCCATCAGCCTTTGCTAATGCATTGAATTGTTCTCGATAGTGGGTTAAACTGGTTGGCGATTTTGATTCAGCCATGGTGACCTCCTGAAATAAAAGGGTGAGTAAGATGAAAAAAAACATTCCATTTGTTGTGAATCACTCGGACGGTACATACTGTTTTCAAGCCGCTTTGGCAATGATTCTTCAATTTTTCACCGATAAAAAATACTCGTTTGAAGAATTGAACAAACTGTCTCAAAAGCTGACAGGCAAATGGACGTGGCCAACCGCTTCACTCCTTTGGCTTTTGGATCATGGCTATGAAATCAAACTGATCGAGACTTTTAGTTACGAAGAGTTTGGCAAAAAAGGGAAAGATTACCTGATCAAGGCCTATGGTTTGGAAGTAGCCAATGCGCAGGAGGCCAATAGCGATTTGCCAAGAGAACAAAAATTGGCATTGGAGTTTTCGAAAAAGGGGTGTGTGGAAAACAGAATTCCAGATTGGAATGATTTAAAGGAATTATTTAATGAAGGTTATCTAATCATTTGTAATATAAATGCTTGTAGTCTTTATAGAAAGGAAGGTTATTCCGGTCATTTTGTCGTTCCCACTTCGATTGCAGAGGATGACATTATCATTCACGACCCAGGCCTTCCACCCCATCCTTCATTTAAGGTCAAAAGAGAGGTTTTTGAAAAGGGGTGGGGCTATCCCAATGACAGAGCTAAAAATATCCTAGCCATCCGCAAAAAGGGGACGTTCCCCTCGGAGGGGAACGTCCCCTAAGTGATTGAAAAAATTTAAGTCTTGACTCTCTAACCTTTGGGCGCTAAATTTACTAATAAATTCAGTGATTTGCTTGGCCTAATCCACAAGGGTTTTAAAGGGGGGTTTCAATATGAATAAATCGGAGCTAGTCGAGAAAGTATCGCAAAAGGTTAATTTAACAAAGAAAAAGGCAGAGGATGTCGTTAATTTGATTTTTGATGCGATGGTTCAGGCAATGGTCAGGGGAGATCGTGTGGAAATTCGAGGACTTGGAAGTTTTGTGGTCAAAACTTATGGGGCTTATCGAGGCAGAAACCCTAGAACAGGTCAATCCATTCAAGTGAAACCGAAAAAACTTCCCTTTTTCAAGGTAGGTAAAGAGTTAAAAAAGCGTGTCGATCAGGGAGACAATAATCCCTCTTCCTAAATTCTTTTTGTCTATGAATTTCTCCAAATCAGGCCATCAATTGATTCGACGCAGTAGTGCCGAGTACCCTCCGATTTTAAAAGAAATTTATGATCCTCCAGCCCTTTTGTTTGTCAAAGGAAATTGGCGTCCTTGGGAGGAAAGGCCGTGGGTGGCTGTGGTGGGGGCAAGAAAAGCGACAGAGTTTGGTAAAAAAATCACAAAGGAGATTGTTACCGAGCTGTGCAAAAGAGGGGTGGGCATTGTGAGTGGACTGGCCTATGGGATTGATGCCTCTGCTCACAAGGCTGCCGTAGAAGCCGGTGGCGTCACGTGGGGTGTTTTGGGGAGCGGGATTGATGTTGTTTATCCCAAACGCCATTCCCAGTTGGCTGAAGAGATGACAATCAATGGGGGTACTCTTTCTGAATTTCCTCTCGGTACTTCTCCTGAACCATGGCATTTTCCCCAACGCAATCGGATCATCAGTGGGCTTTCACAAGCGGTGATTATCGTGCAAGCCAATTTTAAAAGTGGTTCATTAATTACGGCACATTTTGCATTGGAGCAGGGAAGAGACGTTTTTGTGGTACCACCTCCTGATGATCATGTGGCGTATGAGGGAAACAAAAAACTTTTGGAAGAAGGGGCAACACCTTTGGAGAGTGGAGAACAGATATGCCAAAGTCTTTAGTCATTGTAGAATCCCCAGCGAAGGCTCGCACACTCAAGAAATACCTTGGGCGCAATTATCAAATCATGGCTTCCATAGGCCATATCAAAGATCTTCCCAAAAGTAATTTAGGAGTCGATCTGGAAGATGATTTCAAACCGACCTATGAAATTATTCGTGGCAAATCAAAAGTGGTCAAAGAGATTGTGGAGGCGGCAAAGAAGGCAGATATTGTTTATTTAGCCCCCGACCCGGATAGAGAAGGGGAGGCCATCGCATGGCACATCTCTGAAGAAATAAAAAATAAAAAATCAAAAATAAAAAATAAAAACAGCACTCCGAAAATTTATCGGGCGATGTTCAATGAAATTACGGAACGGGCGGTAAAAGAGGCCATCGCCAATCCCGTGGAGCTCAACTTAAATCTTTATGAAGCCCAACAAGCCCGTCGCATTTTGGATCGGCTGGTCGGCTATCAAATTAGCCCTTTATTGTGGAACAAGGTGCGCCGCGGTCTTTCGGCGGGAAGAGTTCAATCCGTTGCCGTTCGTGTTATTTGTGAAAGAGAAGCCGAAATTGATGCCTTCAAGTCTGCTGAATATTGGTCTCTGATTGCAAAATTGGAAGGGGGAACTCCCCCGCCTTTTAGTGCGAAACTTATCGGCACCGTTAAGGATGGCCCCTGGCAGAATGATCCTAAAGGCGGAAAGATTCCTCTACCCAATCAAAAAATTGTTGATGAGATCGTTAAAAAAGTTCGAAATGGAAAATTTGCTTTAACAAAGGTTACCAAAAAAGAGCGCAAACGAAATCCTTTGCCACCCTTTATTACCAGCCAATTGCAGCAAGATGCCTCCAGAAAATTAGGCTTTACCGCCAAAAAAACGATGATGTTAGCCCAAAGACTCTATGAAGGAATCGATGTCGGACAAGAAGGGCCGGTCGGTTTGATTACCTACATGCGTACCGACTCAACACGAGTTGCCTCTCAGGCGTTGGACGCGGTGCGTGGTTATATTGTTCAGCAGTATGGGAAAGAACATCTCCCAGACCAAGCCAATTTTTACAAAAGCAAAAAAGGGGCGCAAGATGCCCATGAGGCCATTCGTCCAACCATGCTCGATCATCCACCAGAAAAGATTGCCAGTTTCGTCGAGCCAGACATGCTTAAACTTTATGATTTGATTTGGAAGCGTTTTGTCGCGTCTCAAATGAAACCGGCGGAATATGATCAAACGACTTTTGATATTGAAGGGGGTAGTTATCTTTTCCGTGCCACCGGTTCGGTTTTGAAATTTTCGGGTTACATGGCGGTCTATTTGGAATCCGAAGACGAAGAGACCAAACAAGAAGAAGATGGAGAGACACTTCCTGATTTGAAAGAAGGGGAGAGTTTAAAACTTCTCGATCTTGCACCAAAGCAACATTTTACAGAACCCCCGCCGCGCTACGGTGAAGCCTCTCTTGTGAAGGCCTTGGAAGAATTAGGGATTGGAAGACCCTCCACCTACGCCCAGATTTTAACCAACATCCAAGAAAAAGATTATGTGGTCAAAACGGAAGGGCGTTTTCAACCGACCTCTTTGGGGGTTTTGGTTAATGAATTGTTGGTGAAACATTTTCCAGGCATTTTGAATGTCCGCTTCACCGCGATGATGGAACAAGAATTGGATGAAGTCGAAGAGGGAAGTCGTAAATGGGTGGAAGCCTTGAGAGATTTTTACACTCCTTTTAAAGAAACCTTGGCTAAAGCCGAAGTGGAAATGAAAGACATCAAACGGATGCAAATTGAAACGCATTTGAAATGTCGCGCTTGTGGGAATCTCCTGGTGATTCGTTGGGGACGACACGGAGAATTTTTGTCCTGTTCCACTTATCCGGAATGCAAGACAACGCATGAATTTATTCGTGATGATAAAGGGACTATTGTCATTCAAGAACAAGAAATAAAAGGGGAATGCGAAAAATGCAACGCCCCGTTGTTAGTCAAACGTGGTCGTTTCGGTCCGTTTTTAGCTTGTTCCCGATATCCTGAATGTAAATTTACGAAGGCAATTCCTGTTGGCGTGAATTGTCCAAAATGCAGTTCCGATCTGGTGCAACGCAGATCAAGACGCGGAAAAGTTTTCTACGGCTGTTCAAAATATCCCAATTGTGATTACGCAAGTTGGTATCGACCACTCCCCGAAGAGTGCCCTCAGTGTCATCATCCCTTTTTGATTGAAAAATATTCAAAAACGATCGGCGCTTTTATTGCCTGCCCGCAGAAGGAATGCGGTTACACACACGAACCGGAATAAAAGGTGACTGAAAAAGTGGTGGGTGGCCCGCTATTTTTTCTACAACTTGATTTTGACTTGCCAATTTTTATCAACGACGAGTGTTAAATTGGCGGGGTATTGATTATCGGTTACTTTGAATTGTATTTTGGGATCTTTTGGTTTGGGTGGATTTTTAGTGGCGTCCTTATTGTTTGTCCAATAGAGTGTATAACTTCCATCTTTATTTTTTGTGAGCCAATAGTACCATTCCATTTTTTTGGAGTATTTGTCATCCTCTTTGGCTACGCTCACTTCAGTGGTTTGAGATCGCCATTCATCCAGATGGGTAAAACGGACACCAATTGCAGCGAGTGGTTGTTCCCAAGCAATATCTCCTTTGATCGGTTTTGTTTCTTGTTTTCCTTCAACCAGTTTTTGAAGTCCTTCCATCGCACATTTTCTTATGTAGCCACATTGGCCAAACAAACCGGTCCTACCCAACAGTAGTTTTCTCAAATCTTGTTCAGAAAGATTTTGATCCCTCCTGATTTGGTCAATGTAACCGGAGCAGGTCTCGAGTTGGTCTTTAGGGCATATTTTGGATGCTATTGATGCCATCTACTATCCTTGTCCTTTTCGCGCTATTGTACTCCGCAAATTCTTCGAATTTGCTTCGCGGGTTGGCAAAGCCAACCCTTGACTCGCGCTCCAAGGACTTCCTCGGTCACCCCGCCTTTGGCGGGGTTCCCGACCTCGGTCGTCGCCTCTATTGTTGTTATCGGTAAGTTCTTAAAAAAGTTGCTTACGGTTAGGGGACGTTCCCCCGGATTTTTGACACCACCGTCAAAATTTTGGGGGAACGTCCCCTCTGGTTGGCGGGGTGCGTCATGACGGACGCAACTAATTTGCGGTAGAGCCGAATAAGAGGCTAGATGAAGAAGTGGCTCCTATTTATCTTATTGGGTGTTGGTTTAACAGCCAGGGCCGAGATTTGTACTGTCACACTTCCACAAGAATTTTCCAAACAGCTGGAAGCCCTCAATCGAGGCGAATGCCAAAACGAAGAAAAGACAAATGTTTTGCGTTTCGAGCATTCTATGGATGTCTACTTGGATAAACCTGTTTTATTGGATGCACAACAAATTCCTCATCATATTTTTGCCAAAGAAGGCCTAACCGTTCAATTTTTGGGCTCCCCTTCTTTCGGCAAACAGAGTGCCTGGGCCATCAAGGGTTCCAATGTGATTTTAGAAAATGTTATCTTCAGAGATTTTCCAGGAAGTGCATTGCTCGTTGAGGCTAACGACGTCATTTTAAAAAATTTAAAAGTTTTTAACAACGGTTTCAATGGCATTGTCATCACGGATGCCAATTGGCCCGATTCTTGTAGCGCAACGTTTCCCAGTGGGCATGCTAAAAATGTCATTTTGGAAAATAACGAAATTCATCATAACGGAAGTGCCGAGTGGGTTTCGTATCTTTGTTCCGACGTTCCGAGTGGCCTTCCAGAATCTTTCTTGTGTAAGGCTCATGACAAATCTTTAAGTGAAGAGCCGTTAGCCTATGCCGGCTACGGTGTTGTGGTCGATGGTTATCAAGTCGTTATTGAAAAAGGCTCTATTCATCACAATGCCAACGAAGGGATTTTACTCAATAGCACTTCGGCACCGTATCTTTGCAGAAAAAATGAAACCACGATGAATCCTGTTGAAATGTTGCACACCGTTTTGGTCTCCGAGACATCCATTTATGAAAATGCCATTTCACAGTCAAAAAAGGGAATTCGAGTTTTTGGGCCGGCCTTTCCAAGGCCAGAAAAATTAGTTGCAACGATTGATGAATTTGGCGACTTGACTGTTTCGGGTTCTGTGCCGCTTTCCAATGATGGGCCTTGGAGCCTTGGTTGGGTTAGCCCTACACATCTTCAAATAGAGGTTTTTTCGGCAAAAAAATCAGAGGAAGAACAAAAGAAATCAGACGAAGAACAAGGAAAGGTTTTTTTAGGCAAAGCCGCCAAAGTCGAGAAAAATGGTTTCTTCAAAATAGGGTTCAAAAAAGAGAATTTGCCAAAGGAAGTAGAGGCTGTGACGGCAATCGCATCTGACAAGGTTTTAGGAATTTCTTCCAGTTTTTCAGAAGTTGCAGTGGTCGGAGGGGCGATTGATGGAGGCGAAGATACTCCCACTAAAGAAGAAGAGCCAAAAAAAGAAGAAGAACCCCACGTCCCGACAGATCCCAATGTTGATTCCGATAATGATGGGCTCTCCGACAGCTTAGAAGTGGCTTGCAAAACCGATCCGACTCGCAGCAATTTTAAAAAGGTAAAAGTTTTAGATCCCACCAACCCCGATTCCGATGACGATGGACTAAAAGATGGCGAGGAGGATGCCAATCACAACGGCTGGCTCGATTTTAATGAGACCGATCCAACGATTGGCGACACCGATAAAGATAGCCTGTCCGATAGTCTTGAAGGAAATTTGGACAACGACGAAGATGGTTTTGTCGATTTTGATTTATCGCGATTGAACAACGGCGAAAATTGCTCGCCTCCTGTAGATAAAAATGATTTGGATTGCGATGAACTAAAAAATGCTCGTGACGATGATTCTGACAATGATAGTTGTCTAGATAATGAAGAGGGCCTTAAAGATACCAACGAAGATGAAATTTTAGATGCGTGGCAAGCCTCTATTAAATCTTGTATGGTTTCTAAAGCACCTTCAACAACTCCTTCGGTTGGTGGAACACCTTCATCCGGAACTCCCAGCGAATCTCCGGAGGTAACCTCAACTTCTGCAGAAGTCCTACCGACAAGGGGTGGCGGGTTTTGTCAGCTAACAAAGCAGGCTGTTCACACTAGAACCCACGAGGGCATGGGTTGGATGCTGCTTTTAATAGTATTTTATTGGACGTTGATTCGGTCTGTTGTGACTTCTTCTAAATAAGCGCCGACTGAAATTCCAAAATATCCAAGATTTTTCTCCAGCTCACCCGTGGGTACCTTTTCAATAGTGGTAATCGAAGTGAAATTAAGGCAGCCTTGCCACAAGCCTTTGCTGACACAAGCTTCCACTCTGGGAAGACCAAAGTTAGCATGCAATTGTGTACCAGGATTGTAGCCGGCATTAACCAAAGAGGCCTGGAGTGATGCATCCCACGAAGAATTCAAAAGTAGAAGATGCTTTAAACTAATACCCAGACCCGCTTCAACTTCAGCCAATGGCCCAGAGGTAAACCCAAGGTTGGCACCACCGAAGAGAAACAAGCCGTTGGCAGTTGGGCCCCAGCCTGCAAGCGGATACCATTGTGCAGAGGCATTTAGCTGTCCACCCCAACCATCTGCTGTTTCCAATTTGCGCTCACTTTTTTTGCCCGCCTCTGCATGGAAGACAGTTGCCTCTGACGAAGAACGCCCACCCAATGGCGGGGGTGTCAGACTGTAATGATTCCAGGGTGTCGCACTAATGCCAAATTTCGCACCCCATCTTCTGTGATGATATTGATCGGCAACACGTTGGTTGTACTGGATTTGTAATATTTCATCTCGCTCTGGGGCAGTATCGAATGTCAATGCTTTGCGTTTTCCTGGCTCGTCAATAATCATTACATTACCCTCTTTGATTTCTCTCTCACCGGTTGGTACCGTCAAAGAGCGCCATGGAGATACACCATAGATAACATCCTTATTGATTGGAGTGATTTCTACATCCCGTTCAAATTCTGCAAAGGCTTCGGAACCATCAGGAAGCGTTCCCTTGCTTTGAAATGTTTGCTTGCTCCCCTTGCGAATGATATCGGTTTGTACCGAGAGCATGGGCTTATATGTTTTTCCATCCACTGTTTGATACCATTTCAGTTCAGGGGCCCCCTCAAAAACTCCTGCAGCACTCATTTTGTCAAAAAGGTCGTCATCTGTTTTGAAAATATAGATTTCTTTGTCACGTCTGGTAAAACCTACTTGATTGCCTGTCTCTGCAGGAATGTCTGTAACTGGTTCACCAGAAGAAGTTTCGATAGGCACTCTCCATATCCATTTTTCACCAGTCCAATATTTAATGGCTCCGGCTGAAACTTTTGCAGACTCCATGAGTGCCATGAGTCGGCTATCCCCTTCTTCGGGATTATTTTTGTCACAGGCTAAAAATTCTCCTTTCCCTGCCGGGAGGTTAAAAGGAGTCCCTGTAGCATCACAGGGGATTCTTGAGGCTTTCCTTTTGCCGTTACGAGCAATAACCGAAAGGTCTGTTTTGGTCGGTTTCGGCTTTTTTGGAACCAAAAGTTCCCCTATTTTTGTTTTAACCAATTCTAAAAGCTTTGGATTGACATCTTTGTCACTGACTTCTGCATCGATAGGAACGGCATCCCAGAATTTTCCTGTCCAATAAACGATGAGACCTACGTCATTCTCAGAACGGAAAGATTTTTTAGCTGAGGGCTGACTGACTTTCCCTCTGTCGGCAAGTTGCCAACTCCAATCCCAACTGTTTGCTGCTGCGTTCGCTTTTGCTTCAAAAAGAATTTTGGCGGCGAGCTTGCCTTGAGCATTATTACAGACATAGGTGACTTTATAGCTGTCGGCTTCTTTGCGAAGCGTGTTTTGGACAACATCTCCCCTTGTGACAACTATTTCTTTGTTATCTTTGCTGGGGATCAAAACAAAGACTTGTGGGGAGTGAGGATCGGACAAAAGAAATGTTTTATCAGGCTCTATTTTTTTTGCTGCTGCGGGTGCGGCGGCTTTGGGTGGTTCTGCTTTTGCAACCCAGGTTCTTCTTTCCTTTTTCACAATGATATCTAAACCGGGTTCCAAGCTTTTATAAGCCCCCGTACCAATTTTGAATTTCCAACGAGTCCATGTCTCTGTGGCATTTTCATAATCGGAGGCAATGACAACTCTTGTTGCAGCGGTAGTATCACAACTAAACGAAGCATTGCGGTTTGTTTCATTGATGTCATCTCTGATTGTGGGGCAGGCCACACGACTGCCGTCTGATTTTTGCAAGTAAACTTTTGGAAGTTCTGGTGGTTGAGGAATGCTCTTTGGAGGAGTACTAGTTTTAACTGCCTCAACGATAGCTGCTCCCAGGGAACCGGTTCCTGCATCGGTTTTTGCTGTTGCAGGTTCTTCGCTAGCTGTTGCAGCTTCTCTGGGTCCGAGGCCTGGCCCAGGGACTTCCGGACCACCATCAGGTTGGGCGGTCACTACTGGAGTTCCCGCATCAGGGCTGGAGGTAGAACTTGTAGGCTCATCAAGTGGCAGGTCGTCTAAATCCCAATCTAGAGGTTCTATTGGACCCGCATCAGGAGCGGACTCGGGCGTTGCTGACGCCACTGTGGTTGGGGTCGATGATGTCGGGGCAGCTCCAGCATCTGCTGTTGGCCCTTCGATTGTAGCTGGTTTTGCATCTGGAGTTGTGACTGCAACCGGTTCTGGTGTTGGTTCAGCAACTGGCTTTGGCTCTTCTTCCTTCCCCGGTTCTTCAGCGGGTTTCAACATTGCAGCCAATTCGGCAGCATCCTTCTTTCTTTCTTCAGCTTTTGCCAGCGCTTCTGCTTCGGCCGCCTTTTTCTCTTCAGCGATACGCTTTTGCTCTTCTTCCGCTTTACGTTTTTCCTCTGCCTCAGCTGCTTTAGCTTCTTCACGCAATCTTTTTTCTTCTTCTTTGGCCAACCTTTTTGCCTCGGCTCTGGCTTTTTGAATTCCTTCCAAAGAAATTTGCGCTTCTTTGCTCTCCGCACTGTTTGCTCCTGAAATTTTCTGAACTGCTTGTGCTGCTTCTTCCCTTAAGCGTTGGTTTTTACTTTCATCTTTATGAAGAGCACTCAAAACTTCCAGAGCACTTTTGGCTTTCCTATTGCCGAGAGCATTCACCGTTGCTTCTAAAATGATAGGCACAAATTTTGTTTCCTTTATGATTTGAATAAGAGCTTGATTTGCCTCTTCACCCGGAATCGCTCCCAACCCATTCTGGATTAATTTTGATGCAACGGGTAGATCTTTAAGTTCCTCAGGGTTTAGTGAAGCAATTTTTGCAACGATCGGTTTGACGGAAAGCGCTCCGAGTTTAACAAGTGTTTTCTCGGCCTCTTTGGATTTTTTGGCGTCTTCACCGGTAAGGTCTGCGATCAAGCCATCAAAATCGGGCTTGGGAATGAGATCGAATTTTCTTCCCCCCTTTTCAATAAAGAGGAGCCCTTTTTCGGCATTGGCTAACGAGAGCGTTTTTGCATTAAATGTATCAATTTTTATTTGCCAATCTGGCCACTTGTTTGTTTTTTGGTCGCGAGTTGTTTCCAATATAACGGTAATCGCCGGTTTTTCAACCCCTTCAAGCGGGGGGAGTCCTAGATCGATTTGTTTTTCAGGACAATTGAAAATTTTATAGCGTTCATCATCATTTGTAACGGTTGGCTTTGACTGGGGTCTTGGACCTTCACAGGCTTCAAAGGTTCCATCGTCTTTCATGACAACAATTTCTGGAAACTTAGGCCCAGGGGCAGGGGGAGGGGGTGGCGGAGCTTGCTTAAACCAATTTTGCAAAACTCCTTTCGCCTTTGAAGCGAAAGCCTGTGCATTTTCTTCATCTTTATTTGCTTGGAATTTAATTGTTTTGCCGGCAGGGCTTTCTAAAAATTTTGTTTTAGCCTTTTCTGGATCCCTTTCCTGCATGATCAGCACCAAGCGTGGCAAAATTATTTCTTCTTCAGGGCTTTCCCCGCTTGGATCTAAAGCCATCATAACTGCTACTACGTTGCGATAACTTTCATAAAGATTTTTGCTGACTGTTGCAATTCGGTCATTAAGCAGGCGTTTGCCTTTTGGATCAATGACTAATGGCGTTGATTTTATATCGGGTACAATCTTTTTTTCTCCATCTATTGCAACCAGTCGTTGCAGCCAATTAATTTCCTTATGGGCCGTTTTATTTTCTTCTACAAAGTCTTGAACCGCTTTCAAGACATTTTTTGGGTTATTCGAAGGTTTTTGAATTACTGGGTATTGAAAAGCTTTCTCAAAGGCGGAAATAATCATTCGGACTTGTTCTTCAGTTAACTTTTCCGAGGTAAAAAAGGTTTCTTCTAAAGGTGCTTCCGTGTTTTCTCCAGTCGGAAGGTTTAATGTAAATCTCAATGTGCTTTCATCGAGAAATTTCTTAATAACCCCCGGAGCACTGAAAACCTGACCCTGAGTACGATCGATGACTGCTTCTGGAATTTTTTCAGAGCGACTTCTTCCTATGAAATCTTTTTCTTCTAACGGTTGCCAGGGCTTTAACGGTTCTTCAGTTTTTTTCCCCTTTGTAGTAGGGCTTCCGGATCTTGTTGGAGCTTGAGGTGCAAGAGCCAATAAAATGGGTTTTTTTGACACTTCAACGTATTCATCTTTCGCAAAAGGTTGCTGTTGTGCAGGCGTATCATAAGTAGGTCGTTCAGCCTGACAGTTTGAGCCCGGTTTGTTTGGATCGCACGGTCTAATAGCCATAAAAAATAGTATGCTCCCTCTATAGTTATTATCGGGTTTCGTCAAAAAAAGTTGCTTGCCCGCCACAAATATTTTGGCGGGTAAGCCCGCCATGTAGTAATGGAGGGCTTAAAAAAGACGGTTTTAATTAAACTGTCGAATAGACTCGACACTTTTTGATTTTAGTTCTAATATACTGATATGGTTGATGAAAATGAAGTACAAGCAGTGCTCAACGACTGGAATTATTGGGAAAAACCACCCCCCTTGAGCATTCCCAGAAATATCCTCAACAAGCCTTTCCACATGGAACCAGACTTGGTGTTAGTGGTTCAGGGGGTACGCCGCTGCGGCAAATCGACCCTGCTGGCCCAGATCATGCAGGGGCTCCATCTTGATCCCAATGACTGCACCTTCGTCAATTTTGAAGATCCCCGCTTGAGCAATCACCTGGACCATATGTTGTTGGATGCCATTGTTACCCTTTCAGAAAAAAGAAGACCGAAAAAACCAATCCACTTCTTTTTCGATGAAATCCAAAATGTAAAGAATTGGCAAAAATGGATTCACAGCCGTATCGAACGTCCTGGGCCGCACTGTTTTGCCGTCACCGGCTCGAATGCCTCTCTTCTTTCTGGCGATCTCTCCACAGCTTTGACAGGCCGACATATTACCCTGGAGCTTTTCCCTTTTGATTTTTTTGAATATCAAAAAGCAAAACCGAATCATTCCATTTCAAATTATCTGAATGACGGGGGCTTTCCGCGCACGCTTGTCTATTCCGAACCAGAAGCTCTGCTTCGCGAATATTTCACTGATATTATTGAGCGTGACGTACGTCGTCATGTGGCAGTCCGCTCCGTTCTTGTTCTTACCCAATTGGTGAAAGCGGTGTTTGAAAGTGCTGGCTCGGAAATCAGCCAGAGAAATTTGTCAAAAATGTTGGGTGTGACGGCAGACACAGTCAAAACCTATCTGGACGCCTGTGAATCGGCCTATATCCTGCTATCGTGTCCCTATTTCACTTTTTCTGAACGCCAGCGATCGGCAAGAAACAGAAAATATTATCCAATTGATCTTGGAATGAGAAAGGCAATCATCACCCGTGGTGGAAGCGATAGTGGCAAAGAATTGGAAACGGTGGTATTTCATCATTTGAGAAAAAAATACGGGCAGGTTTTCTACTGGCGACAAAAAGGGGAAATCGATTTTGTGGCACAGGATGGCGGGAAAATTCTTCCATTTCAGGTCAGTTGGGATGGAGAAAAAGAGAGACACCAGAGAGCTCGAGAGGAGTTTCGACAGACTTTCCCTCAGGCTGGTGAGATTGTTTTCATTACAGCAGACAATATCACCGATTTTTTAAAATCCTAAATCAGTGACAGTATCTATGACCATTAGCATTTCTGTTTTGTCCAACGAGGCATGAATATTTAGAGGGGTTTTAAAAAAGGACGGTTTTGAAGCAGTCACTGACGGAAATTGGGCGGCTTTCAAATTGAGCGTTTCTAAAAACTCTTTTAATATCAAATACTTATAAAATTTTGGCCTTGGCCCTCCTTTTGCAAAGCATCAAAGCAAGAGGAGGGCCATATGAGCTCTGGTACAAAAGTTCAGGAATGCAATAAAAAAGCGACGGGTGGCCCGGAGTGTTTGTCGTGGGGTTTAGTTAGGGGCCCCCACGAAAACACGGAGGGGCAGGCCCCGTCGCTTTCTGACCCATCATTTTCTGACCCGTCACTTTTTTCTCCAGTCGATGAAATGGACAGTTTTGGTGCAAAGGCCATTCTCACAACACTCATTATTTTAGACAAAGCATCATTCATCAGTCCTTTTCGCTGGTTTTTACCGACAGCCAGTCTCGACGGGAGGCATTTGGAAAGTGGGGCATTAATGGGATGCACCGATGATCATTTAAGAAAACTTCCGGAACAAATACCGGATGCTTCAAGCGTTCAAGAAAATCCTCCACAAATCGGTTGCACAAAAGATGTTGATTGCAGAGAGCCTCGAATTTGTGAAGGAGGAGAGTGCGTCGATCCGTCGCCGTTGCCACCCGATCCTGTTGTAGATGCGGGTCCTTCCGGTTGCACAAAAGATATCGATTGTAGAGAGCCAAGAATTTGTGAAGGAGGGGAGTGTGTTTTTCCACCAGAACCAACACCAGAGCCAACACCCGATGCCGGTAGTCCACCTGAATTAGACGCTGGTCAACCAACCCTTCCTCCAGAATGTGAAGAAAATGAAATTCGAATTTGCGGCCCTTGCAATGTTGGAAGACAACAATGTGGCCAAGATGGCATTTGGGAATCTTCGTGTCACTATTTAGAAAATCAACTCCAGCGCGCTTGTTATAATGGGCCGCCTGCTACTGAAGGCATTGCGCAATGTCGCGCGGGCACTCAACAGTGTGTTGATGGTCTCTGGGGCCCTTGCGAAAATCAAACTCTCCCGCAACCAGAAAGTTGTGATGGTCAAGACAACGACTGTGATGGTTGGGTCGATGCAGCCAGCTGCTTTAGAAAAATTGGCGATCCTTGTTACCCAAACGCTCGTAATAACACCTCTCCCCCTTTATTGAGTGATGATTGTGACAGTGGAAAATGTATCAGCCCTACACTCTATTCAGGAGGTTATTGTACCACAGACATCTTTTATTATTTTGAAAGTCCCGGTCTACCTCATTCCGAAGAAGAATGTCTTCCTGGACACAATTTCAGAAAGGCGGTTTGCGTGAACAGTAGCCAATTGGGTGTCGATACAAATTATTATGATTGGTGGCACAGTAGTCGTTTTTTTTGTGTTGTGACTTGTGAAACCAATCTGGATTGCAGAACGAACGAAGGCTATCTTTGCAAAGCAATCATCGGTTCCGCTTTCAAAGCATGCCTCCCCCAATATGAAGAGGTGACGATTGGTGAAGGCCCATGCGCCCATTAGACATAATAATCTCAAGTGATTTCAATGAGATACACCACTTTTTAAAAAAATAGCGGATGTTAAGCAACCTTTTTGAAAAATTACCGATAACTATAGTGTGGACGACGACCGAGGTCAGGAACCCCGCACTTTCAGGAAAGTGCGGGGTGGCCGAGGAAGTCCTTGAAGGCGTGAGCCGGAAAGGATAACTCTAATAGAGTTATGGAGGTCTTGTGACTCGCTTTAAATTGGGCCTAATTTGTTTGTTTCTTTTTGCTGCTTCCTTTTTTGCCTATCGTTTGCAAGCAGACCATGTGCAGGGTCATTGTGTGGTAACAAATTCTAGTGGGGGCAGGGAGGAAGGGACTTTAATAGCCCTTTTAGACGATGCCTATAGTCAAAATTGTTCTTTTATCACTTTCGCGGTTAATTCCATTGAGCCTTTGAAGTCACTTGTTGAAGTAGCAGGGGGTGTAACTCTTGAAGGGAAACCGGGTATCGAACTTCGTTATGATTTAGCCCACAGTTGGCCCAACCAAAGTTTCAAAGATTGTTTGCTAAGAATTTTGCCATTGCCTCCGGCAAATGACACAGCCGGTGCAACCATTTCCAATTTGATGATTCATAATCCCGACGGTGCAGGTATTTGCTTTAAAACAGATGCGGCCGCGAAGACAGTGAATAATAGTAGGATTACAGATGTAGTCGTGCGAGCAGGGACGGTCGGTGTTGATATTGGGACTAGCACTGGAAATACTTTTGAGAACATCACTGTCGAAGGAGTGGTTATTCCCAATAAACCAACGGGTGATGGTATTACAATAGCAGGGCAAGGAAACACAATCCGAAACAGCACGATTAGAGGATTTGCAAACGGTATTGCTGTCAGTGGTTCTGGAGCGAATAATCAAATCAGCAAAGTCAATATGTTTGGCATTCGTGGAAGAGCGATTGTTTATGCCGCGAGCGTTGATGCCCCGAATTTAGGGGATTACTGTAGTGCAAGGCATCTTGCCCCCTGTAAAATTCAAGCCGCTTTTGTCACCTCTCTACAATTTACGATCACGGGTGTCGTAGACAAAGAGACCACACAGTTGGAAATCTATAAAGTGAGTGTTGTGAATAATGCTAAGAACTATGAACATAGAGTTACGCTAGGACGTGATCGCATTTTGCCCCGCGATTCGGGCCCTTCGTTGTTGCCGCAAACCAAGCTTCGCTTTGTCCGCACCATCGACACGGCTCGTGATCAAATGACAAGGAATGACGGCATCGCAGTGTTGGCAACCAGAAAAGTTGGCAGTGCCTTTGATATCACCGAACTTGGAGAGGGGTATTCCACTCCCGATATTGCGGGTGCTTATTCTTGTGCCGATGCCCAATGGTTTTGGTTTTCTTATGATCGTACTATGAAGCCAGGTGGAACGGTGCGCGGTTGGCATGTCGATTTTGATGACGATAGCTACTCAAACGGCTTTTGCGCAACATGTGGTCATCTCTCCAATGCTGGTGAAGATCTCAATCAAGATTGTCGTGTTCAAATAACCGAAAGTGATCCGCAAAATTGGAAAAGCCAATTTGATTTTGATTGTGATGCTATTCCCGACCATCGTGTCGGCAACGTGAAGGATAATTGTGCGAACGCCTTGAAACCGAATAACACTCAATACACACAGCCAGAAAGAGCTTTAATTAGTTGTGCTGCACCTGGCCAACCGCTCGATCAATTGTTTAAATCTTATAACCCTCGGCAGGAAGATGCCGATAGCGACGGAATTGGAAATGTTTGCGAAACGGATGCTGACAATGATGGGCGCATAGATGGTCTCGACAATTGTCCCACCGTTGTCAATCAAGACCAACGCGATTCCGATGGGGATGAACAAAATTTGGTAACACCACCTTCTCCTTTGCCAGCCGGTGATGCTTGCGAACAACTACCCATTGGAGACTCAAGACGCCCCGCGGATCCCAGAGATGACGATGCCGATGGGGATGGTGTCAAAACACTTCGCGACAATTGTCCCTTCGACCCGAACACCAATCAGTTAGACACAGATCAAGACAGTGTTGGTGATGTTTGCGATCCCGACAAAGACAATGACGGCTTGAGCGATATGTACAGTGAAGAGGAGCAACAAGCGGGGACCAACCCTTTGCATCCAGACAGCGATGGCGATCGCGTTTGCGATGGACCTGGTTTTGGGCCGACCAACAATTTTTGTTTTGCCGCAAGAGATAACTGTCCTTTGAAATCGAATCCCGAGCAGACAGACCAAGATGAAGATGGGATCGGCGATGCCTGCGATGCCGCTCCAGAGATTTACCTAGGGAGTTTCGATTCGGACGGAGACGGCTGGTGTGACGGAGGAGTCGTTTCGGTTCCTGGAGTCTGTTTCGTTTTTGGCGGTGTTGCTGACAATTGCCCTGCTGTTAAAAATCCTTTGCAATCGGATTTTCCCGATAACGACGGCGCGGGAAATGCCTGTGATCCCGATGACGATAACGACGGCTTGGATGATGTGACGGAAAGTGGTCTGTTTAATCCTTTCCGAAGAACCGATCCAAACAGCCATTTACAATTTAGAGACGATAATGACGGGGATACAATTGTTGATGGTATCGATATTTGCATGGGTTTTAGAAACTTTAATGAAAATATCGATTATCGTGCCGATCCTACAGATCTTCCTAATTCCAATTGTGGTAATTACAGCCCTGTTGATCTCGATGGCGACTTGATTCGCAATGAAGTTGATAATTGCCAGTTTATCTCCAACAAAACTCAAAGAGATTTAGATCGTGACGGTCAAGGCGATGCTTGCGATCTGGATGATGATAGCGATGATAGTGATCAGGAATCGTGTAGAAATTATCTCTTTGGCTTCAGAGGCGTAGGTGGTCAAACTCCCATTCCTAGGAGTAACCGGACCTGTGATTTTGATGAAAGTGCTAATGTGAGACTTGCCCCTTGGAACCCCAATAGTGATCTGGAGCGTGGAGAGATTTTTAGAAAAGCCGATGACCATTGCGATGGCGCAGGACAAGGTTTTGGTTCTCCTGGTGATCCAACCCGCTGTCTGTCTGGAGATATTTGCCCCACATTCTTTAATCCTGGAAACGCTATTGGGCCTGACGGTTGCCGTTCTGGTTTTAGACCCAATCCCGGTGAATCGGTTCCCGACGCTGATAATGATGGTGTTGCAGACTCCACAGATAATTGCCCGACAGTAGCCAACAGCGATCAGTCCGACATCGATGCGGATGGACAAGGGGACTCTTGCGACGCCGATATCGACAATGACGGCGTTCCCAACGCCTCTGATAATTGCCCCCTTGCAGGAAATGCAAACCAGCTCGATTCTGATGGCGATAACCTGGGGGATGTCTGCGATCCCAACCCCTCCGTTTCGGATATTGCCCAGCTTCGAGGGGGTGGAAGCAAAGGTTGCAGTCTCGTCAGCCAAACTAAGGTTGATCCTGTTTCTATGATTCTGTTGGCCTTAAGCCTAGGTTTCTTGCTCTTTTCCAGACGACGACAAAATTTCTCGTAAGTTATTGATACCCCTCCTCAAAAATGGTATTATGACAAGATGCAGCAGGCAATTGAGCAGTTTAGCCGCTACCTGAAAGTAGAAAGAAACGCTTCCCCGCACACCCTCAAAAACTATTTAGGCGATTTAAGACAGTTTTTTGCCTTTCTCAAAAACCATTTCCAACAGATTAATCAAGAGAGCCTGGAGGGACTTAAAGGGATCGAAACAAATACCTTGAGAGCCTTTTTGAGTGAGATGTTTAAGGGTCATGGCGCCACTTCTGTTGCGCGCAAACTCTCCACCTTGAGAACATTTTTTGAATATGGCTTGCGCCAGAAATGGGTTGATACCAATCCTGCTAAAACGATCAACTCTCCGAAAATTCCAAAACGGGTTCCTAGATTTTTAACGGTGGATGAGGTCTTTGCTTTGTTAGCCGCTCCGAAAGGGGCAACGGTTTTGGAACTACGCGACAAAGCAATTTTGGAATTATTTTATGCATCGGGCTTGCGTCTTAGCGAACTGGTGGGCCTCAACATCGATCAGGTTAATTTGGACGATGGCTGGGTGCGGGTCATGGGCAAAGGGGGCAAGGAAAGAGTCGTGCCGATGGGAAAGCAGGCCATTGTCAGTATTAAAACCTTTTTAGGAAAACGCGGAGATATTTTAAATGGTGGCAAGGACACCAATGCTATTTTCTTAAATAAATTAGGTTCTAGAATCTCAGCCAGAGCCGTTGAACGCTTGATTGAGAAATATTTAAAACTAACAGGGATTCAAAAGAAAGTCACACCACACGTATTGCGTCATACCTTCGCGACGCATCTTCTCAATTCAGGTGCCGACATGAGGGGAATTCAAGAATTGCTCGGCCACGCCAGTCTTTCGACCACGCAACGTTACACCCACGTTGAGCTGGACAAATTAATGGAAGTATACGATAAGACCCACCCCAAGGCCTGACGGCCTCAAATTCGAAATACTAAATACTAAATACTAAACAAAAAAGTTTGGGGCATTGGAATTTAGAATTTGGAATTTGTTTTGGATTTGGAGAATTAGGGTTTTGGATTTGTTTAGGATTTAGATATTAGAATTTAGAGTTTTGTTTTTATTATGTTTCACGGAACAACAATAATCTGTGTTCGCCGCGACAATAAGGTTGCCCTTGGTGGTGACGGCCAGGTCAGTTTTGGCAACATGGTCATGAAAAAGAAGGCCAACAAAATCCGCCAGCTCAGCGACGGCAAAGTCATCGCCGGTTTTGCGGGCTCCACAGCCGATGCCTTTACACTTTTTGAAAAATTTGAGGCTAAGTTGGAAGAGTTTCGAGGTAATTTGATGCGCGCGGCAGTGGAACTGGCCAAAGACTGGCGAACCGATCGGGTTTTAAGAAGGCTTGAAGCCCTTTTGATTGTAGCAGACCAAACCAAAACGCTGACCATTTCAGGGAACGGTGATGTGATAGAGCCCGATGACGAGGTGGCGGCTGTCGGTTCCGGTGGCCCTTATGCCTTGGCGGCCGCCAGAGCCTTGCTTGTCCATTCCAAGCTGGGTGCCAAGGAGGTTGTGGAACAGTCTTTGAGGATTGCAGCTGAAATTTGTATTTACACCAATGATTCGATTGTGGTTGAAGAATTGAAAGGATAGACATGAAAGAAAACCCTAAGCACTAAATCCTAAATTCTAAACAAATCCTAATGTTCCAAATTCAAATGATCCAAACAATTTCGTTTGGAATTTTGGTCATTAGAATTTGTTTAGGATTTAGATATTAGAATTTAGATATTAGATAGAATTTTATGGAAACGACATTTACTCCCAGAGAGATTGTTTCAGAGTTAGATCGCTATATCGTCGGTCAAAATGACGCCAAAAGGGCGGTGGCTATTGCGCTGCGTAATCGTTGGCGCAGACAACAAGTTCCAGGCGAACTGCGCGATGAAATCATGCCCAAGAATATTATTTTGATTGGCCCAACCGGTGTCGGCAAAACAGAAATTGCAAGAAGGTTGGCAAAACTTGCCAAAGCGCCTTTCATCAAAGTGGAAGCGACCAAATACACAGAAGTGGGCTATGTCGGTAAAGATGTTGATTCGATGATCAGAGAGTTAACCGATATTTCGGTCAAAATGGTCAGAGAAGAGGCAAAGCAGCGTGTGCAAGTGAGGGCTCAAGAGCAAGCTGAAGAAAAGATTTTGGATTTATTGGTTCCCAAAACCACACCCCCACAAAAAAGTGGGAATGGAGAAACAGAAAAACCAGATGAGACGCGCGAAAAAATGCGCCAACTTTTCAGACAGGGAAAACTAAAAGATAGATCCATTGAACTAAAAAGTGATGGACCCAAAAGTCCTTTTCCAATGATCGAGGTGGTGGCCTCCGGTTCCGTTGAAGAGATGGGAATGAATTTGAAAGATATGCTGGGTCAGTTCATGCCCTCTGGGAAAGATCGCAAGCGTAAACTCAAAGTTCCGGAAGCCTATGAGTTGCTCGTTCAAGAAGAAGCGCAAAAACTGATCGACATGGATGATGTCTTGAAAGAGGCGATCCAGCGTGTGGAGCAAAACGGAATCGTCTTTTTAGACGAGATCGACAAGATTGCCGCCGGCAGAGAAGGTGGGCGCTATGGCCCCGATGTTTCAAGAGAAGGGGTACAGCGCGATATTTTACCCATCATTGAAGGCTCCACGGTGACGACCAAACATGGTTTGGTTAAAACCGACCATATTTTGTTTATTGCAGCCGGCGCTTTTCATTCCTCGAAACCATCCGATTTGATTCCGGAACTTCAAGGTCGTTTTCCTATTCGCGTGGAGTTAAAGCCGCTCGTCAAAGATGATTTTTTTAAGATTCTGACACAGCCCCAAAATTCTCTCACCAAGCAATACACAGCGATGTTGGCGGCAGAAAAAATCAAGCTGGAGTTTAACGAAGAGGCCCTCTGGGAGATTTGCAATTTGGCAGTGACGGTCAACGAACAGATGGAAGATATTGGTGCCAGACGTTTGCATACGGTTATGGAGAAGCTCTTAGAAGAGATTTTATTTGATGCTCCCGAAAAATCGGGGAAGGGGCTCAAGATTGATAAAACCTACGTTGCGAGTCGCCTCGCAAGCATCGTCAAAAACCGCGACCTTAGCCGCTATATTCTATGAAATTTTGCGATATATATGAATCGTTTTTAGGTAGGAGGTGGGTGTTCAAAACGGTGCTCCACTTCGGGCTATCTCGTCAAAAAAATAATTTCGTTTCAAAAGATGCAGATAGTATCTTACCTGCCGTCAGCTCTATCTGCAGAAACGAATATTATTTTGTTTGACTCAATACGCCCTCGTTCCCGCACAATGTTTTTCACACCCCACTCCTACCTAAAAACGATTGACATACAGACACTTCGAAATAATGTGGCAGTTCGGAGTGCATGTTTGCAATCGCGTAAGCGAGGTGATTGGAGCGAAGGGGTGGCCCGGAGTGTTTGTTGTGGGGTTTAGTTAGGGGCCCCCACAAAAACACGGAGGGACAGGACCCCGAAGCTCTAATTCACCGAGAGGAAGCGATTGCCAAGTATGCCGGAGAAGAATTTATGACACGTCATTTTTTATCCCTTTTTGATTTCACGAAAGAAGAAGCAGAAGACTTGCTCAAACAAGCGCTCCTTTTAAAAATAGATTTCAAAAAAGGGAAAATCCACCAACCATTACAAGGCAAAATTTTGGGAATGATTTTTGAGAAAACCTCCACCAGAACGCGCGTCTCTTTTGAAGTCGCAATGCTGCAGTTGGGAGGGCATGCTATTTATCTCACCTCTCAAACTTCTCAGTTGGGGAGGGGAGAAACCTACGAAGACACAGCAAGGGTTTTGTCACGCTATGTACAGGGAATTGTGATGCGCACTTTTGAGCAGACCAAACTCGAGAGACTGGCAAAATTTTCCAGCGTTCCTGTTATCAATGCCTTGTCCGATTTGCTTCATCCCTGTCAAATTTTGGCCGATCTTCTGACTCTGATTGAAGAAAGAGGTTCTTTAGAAAGACTCAAGGTTGCTTGGGTGGGTGATGGGAATAATGTTGCCAACTCCTGGATTGAGGCCGCCTGCCTGTTTGGATTTGATTTGGCGCTGGCTTGCCCGGAAGGTTATGATCCAGTCGCCCTTCTCTTTAAAAAAATCCATCCCAAGCAGCATCACAACGTTAAACTTGTTAGAGATCCCAAAGAAGCGGTAAAAAATGCAGACGTGATCAATACCGATACTTGGGTGAGTATGGGGCAGGAGGGAAAGAGTGAAAAGGAAAAAAAGAAGATTTTTGAACCCTACCAAGTCAATGCCTCTCTGCTAAAATCTGCCAAAAAAGAGGCCATTGTGTTGCACTGTTTGCCAGCCCATAGGGGGGAAGAAATCACCGACGAGGTGATGGATGGCCCTCAATCGAGGGTCTGGGACCAGGCAGAAAATCGCTTGCATGTTCAGAAGGCTCTGCTAGAAAAGCTTCTCGCATGACAAATATAGCCGTTATAGGGCTCCAGTGGGGGGATGAGGGGAAGGGGAAGATCATTGACCTTCTCACCCCTCAAGTGGATGTTGTTATTCGCTGTCAGGGTGGCAACAATGCGGGCCACACAATCGTTTTGAACGGTGAAAAGAGGGTCCTTCATCTCATCCCATCGGGTGCTCTTCATCAAAAATGCTTATGCGTGATTGGAGATGGGGTCGTCGTTGACCCAAAAGTGTTGATTGATGAAATCGAAGGGCTCAAGGCGGTTGGTTTCCTACAAAACCCCAAACAATTAGCCATCAGCGGCAATGCCCACGTTATTTTTCCCTACCACATTCAGATCGATCAGCTTCGCGAAACTAAGAAAGGTGGAAAGGCCATTGGTACGACGGGAAGAGGGATTGGTCCCTGTTATGAGGACAAGATTGCCAGAAGGGGTATCCGAATGTCGGACTTAGTGGATCCAGAAATTTTAAAACACCGGCTGGAAGGGAATCTTCAAGAAAAGAATGAATATCTTCAAAAAATGTTGGGCGCCAAGCCATTAGTCTTCAATGAAATCTATGAAAAATACAATAGTTATGGAAAATATCTAAAGAACTACATTGCTAATGTTAATCTGGTACTTCAACAAAAGGTAAAGGAAGGCTTTAAGTTACTTTTTGAGGGGGCTCAAGGGGTTGGGCTCGATTTAGATCATGGTACCTATCCTTATGTCACTTCAAGCAACACGGTTTCTGGTGGCATGGCAACCGGGGCTGGAGTTTCACCGAAGGCAATTCAGCATGTTCTTGGGGTGGCCAAAGCTTATGCCACTCGTGTGGGGCATGGCCCTTTTCCAACCGAACTAAGCGACTCTGTGGGTGAACATTTGCAGACAAAGGGGGCAGAGTTTGGGGCCACGACGGGTCGCAAAAGACGCTGCGGTTGGCTCGATCTTGTTTGGTTAAAACATGCCGTATGGTTGTGTGGAGTCGATAGCCTAGTCATTACGAAATTGGATGTTCTATCCGAGCTCAAGAAACTTAAAGTGGCTATGGTTTATCAGCTGAATGGCAAAAAAATTGAAGGAGTCCCCAGCTGTTTGGAAGATTGGGAAAAGGTTGAGCCGGTCTATGAAGAGTGGGAAGGTTGGAATGAGCCCCTCGAGAAGGCGACTTGTTTTGATGAACTCCCCAAAAACTGTCAAAAATATCTCAAACGAATTGAAGATTTTGTCGGTGTCCCCATCTCTATTTTATCCTTGGGGCCAGAGCGCAATGCACATATTCATTTAAGAAAAATTATGTAAGGGGGAAGTTATGGGTATCACAGAACGAAAAGAGAGGGAAAAAAAGCAGCGCAAAGAACAGATTTTGGAGGCGGCCAGAAGGTTGTTTCAAGAGCGCGGCTTTTTGAATGTCACGATCAGTGACATTGCGGAGGCTGTAGAACTTTCCATCGGCTCTCTTTACCTATATTTCAAAAACAAAGAAGATCTTTATGCGGGGCTTGCTTGTTTAGGTTCTCAAAAGTTTGACACCCTTCTTGATGAGGCCCTTTACAAAAAGAAGAAACTGACCCAGAAGGAATTGGTCGCTTTTATTGAAAAGTTTATGCGCATTTATGCCGATTATGGTTGTTACTTTGACGTCTTGATGTTCAATTTTAAGGGTAAAGGGAGTATTAATTTGTCGGATGGTTACGCCAACACCCTGCGTGAAATTACACAATCTTCTTTGACAAAATCGGTTAAATATTTTTTGACTCGTGTTTCTCCAGAAAGACAAGACAAAATTGAAGCGGCTCGTGCAACAACCTTTGTTATTTGGGCTCTGCTTTTGGGCCTGACTCAAGTTTTGAATGTTGGCCGAACAGAAATTTTTAGTGAAGAAGATGTTCAAAGGGTGATCAAAAAAGCAGCCCTCCTCTTGGCTAACGTACCCCCTGAATTGTCTATCAATTCCTGAACGTCGTTCAGAAAAAAAATCAAATTCATCAAGCATTTCAACTTGATGGCAAAAGTGTAGGAGTGTAGAAGTATAGCAGTGTAGGAATCAAAAGGACTTAAACACTCAAACACTTCTACACTTAAACACTAACAATGGTCGATATTTTTAAGAAGTGTTTCGACTTTCCAGATGCCAAGTTCGTCAAGGCCTCCGGTCTTTATCCTTTTTTTAAGGCCATGGAAGCCTCCTTTGGCACCACAGTCTATTATGAGGGTAAGCCCGTAGTCATGATCGGCTCCAACAATTACTTGGGGCTGACATCCCACCCAAAGGTCATACAAAGGGCGAAAGAGGCTATTGACCAACTAGGGACAGGCTGTACCGGTTCTCGCTGCCTAAATGGAAATACGGTTCTCCATGATCGCTTGGAAGAAAAATTAGCGGCACTCGTTGGCAAAGAAGAGGCCCTGGTTTTTGCCACCGGCTTTCTCACCAATCTTGGAACGATTGGTTGTTTAGCCGACCCCGAAAGTGATGTAATTTTATCGGATGCCGAAAATCATGCCTCCATTATTGAAGGTTGCCGTTTGAGCAAGGCGCAAGTGGTGACCTATCGTCATAACGATATGTTGGATCTCCAAAACAAATTAAAAGAGATTCCTTCAGAAAAAGGATGTTTGATCGTTACCGACGGAGTTTTTTCTATGACAGGTGATATTCTCAATTTGCCCGAACTTGTCGCAGTCAAAAAGACATTTCCCGAAGCGCGACTCTTTTTGGATGATGCCCATGGGTTAGGTGTTTTGGGTGCAAAGGGAGAGGGGACAGCAGGGCACTTTGGTTTAACTAAAGAGGTTGATTTGATAATGGGAACTTTTTCAAAATCGTTTGCTTCCATTGGTGGGTTCGTGGCGGGCGAATCCGATGTGATCGATTACATTCGGCATAAGGCGCGCGCCTTTATGTTTTCGGCTGCAATGCCACCGGCCTCTGTTGCTACCGTTTTGGGGTGTTTGGAAGTGTTGGAGGAAGAGCCATGGCGTCTGGAAAACTTAAGGAAAAATATTCGCATTATTAAAAATGGTTTTGAGAAAATGGGTTTGGCTTATCTTCCCTCCGACACGCCAATCATTTCGGTTTTTGTTGGTGATGAAGGAAAAGCTTTCACACTTGTAAAAGACCTTTTTGAACATGGTATTTTTGTAACCCCGGTTTGTTATCCTGCTGTTCCGTTTGGCCAGGCGCTGTTGCGCACTTCATACATGGCCACCCATACGGAAAAAGAATTGGATAAGGCCTTAGAAGTTTTTGCCAAACTGGCCCCACAGTATGGCATTTTGAGAAACCAAGTCGAGATTCCAAAAGAGTTGACTCACCGCACGCAAACCTATAGTTTCGATGCGCTCCTACAGGGAGCATAATCTCATGCCATTAGACATTGTTCGAGTAGAAGATTCTAAAAATTTGAGTGAGTTCATTCGCTTTCCACATGCCCTTTATACAAAGGATCCCCATTGGGTCCCTCCCTTGGAATTTGAACGGCGTAAATTTTTCAATCCCAAAACCAATCCCTTTTATAAAATGGGCCAGGCACAACTTTTTTTGGCCAAAAATAATGGGAAAACGGTTGGCCGCATTTCAACTCAAGTTCACAAAAGGCATCTGGAGGTTCATCAAGATGAAGCCGGTTTCTTCGGTTTTTTTGAGTCGATTGAAGAGTGTGAAGTGGCTCAAAAATTGTTAGAAGCCGCCCAAGAGTGGTTGCACCAAAAAGGAATGAAAAAGATACGGGGTCCTTTTAACTTCACCATCAACGACGAAATGGGGATTTTGGTCGATGGTTTTGATACACCCCCTGTTATTTTAATGACACACAACCCTCCTTATTATGCTTCTCTGTTGGAACATGCAGGGTTTAAAAAAGCAAAGGATGTCTATGCCTATCATTACGATATCGGAAAGTTACCGGAGCAAGCCGTCCAATTAGCAGAGGCCGCTAGAAGCCATCCAGGTCTGACGATACGTTCCATCAATATGAATGAATTTGAAAAAGAAATTAGAATCATGATGCAAATTTTTAATGAGGCCTGGGCTCAAAATTGGGGTTTTATACCTTTAAGTGAAGAAGAAATTACTCACGTAGCAAAAGATTTAAAACCGATTGTCGATTCTGAAATGATTTTCTTCGCTTTTGTGGATGGAGAACCTGCGGCTTTTAGCATTTGTCTTCCCAATATCAATGAAGCGATTCACGATTTGAAAGGCAAGTTGTTCCCTTTCGGTTGGGCAAAGTTGTTGTGGAGATTAAAGAGAGGACTAAAATCAATCAGACTTTGTCTTATGGGAATTCGCAAACCGTATAGAGGAGGGGTGTTGGGTGCTTTAAGCGTTTTATTGAACGTTGAGATGCATCGCCGCGGCGCACCGCGAGGTTATAAAACGGCAGAGCTTGGCTGGACTCTCGAAGACAATGATCGAATCAACAGAGGAATCGAGTTTATGGGTGGCAAGCGATACAAAACATATCGGATATATGAGAAAGAGTTATGAAAGAAGGAGCGAAAAAATAGCGGGTCCTGTCCCAGGCCACCCACAATTTTTTAGTCATATTTTATGAAAGCGTTTGTAACAGGTGGTACTGGATTTTTAGGATCGCATCTTGTCGACCTTCTTTTACAGCAGGGGCATGAGGTTGTTTGCCTGGTGCGGCCCACCAGCAATTTGCGATGGCTAAAAGATAAGAGGGTCAAGTTGGTTCAAGGTGACCTGTTGCCCGACAATGCCGGACTCAAAGAAGGGCTCAAAAATGCCGACTGGTGTTTTCATGCAGCCGGTTTGATTAGTTCTACCAATCCCCAAGAATATTTTACAGTGAATGCAGGGGCCACAAGGCATTGCTTGGATGCCTGTTTGAAAGGTGCCCCCAATCTCAAACGATTTGTTTTGATTTCTTCATTGGCAGCGTGTGGTCCTGCTTTAAATGGAAAACCACTTGATGAAGAAACAACACCTCATCCGATCAGTATTTATGGTCAGAGTAAATTGGAGGGGGAAAAGATTGCATTGAGTTACAAAAACCGAGTGCCGGTGACTGTCCTGCGGCCTCCTGCTATTTACGGCCCTCGAGACAAAATGATTTTCCCTGTTTTGAAGATGGCAAAACGAGGAATGTTTTGCGTGCCGGCAGGCAAGCCTCGTTATGTCAGCATGGTGTATGTGGAAGATGTTGTGCGTGCCTGTTTGTGGGGGGCACAAAGTGAAAGGGCCGTCGGAGAGGTTTTTTTTATTGCCGATGGCGATTTATATAGCTGGCAAGATATTGGGGATACTTTGGGAGCCCTTTTTTATCGCAAAGTGTTCAAGCTTCCGATACCAAAATCTCTTTTATGGAGTGTAGCTGTTTTGGAAGAATTGCGCTGCAAGTTATTAGGAAAATCTCCGCGAGTTCATCGTGATCATGTTCGCCAATTTTTTAGCTCCTCTTGGGGTATCAATATCGGCAAACTCAAAAGTGCCGGTTTTTCACCAAAATTCAATTTGGAAGAGGGCATGAAAGCCACCGTCGCCGGCTACCGCCAACTCGGCTGGCTTTAATTTATTTTTAAATGAAAATCGCTTTCGGGCAGGAGCGGGGTGTTCAAAACTGACAGATGGAAATCGCTTCCGCTCGTGGGGTTCGAAAGGACGTGGGTTGTTTTGGGGAGTCTCCCCAAAACACCCACTCGACTCTCACCCCGCCAAATTATTGTAACCCCCAAAAGGTTTGGCGGGGTTCCGAGACGCCTTCCGAACCCCACTCGCTCGCGCAATTTCCATCTGTTTTTCCCATCCCCACTCCTGCCCGAAAGCGATTTTTATTTTTCAGCCGGTAAATTCGGATCGTTGGACCAATCACTCCAGGAACCTTCATAGAGTTTGGCGTCGAGTCCAAGGAGTTTGAGAACAAAGATGTTATGGCAAGCAGTAACTCCGGAGCCACAATAAGAAATAATTTCTTTGGCTTGCTTCACACCAAGGGTTTCAAACTGTTTTTTTAATTCTTCGACGTTTTTGAACTCTTTCGTTGTTGGGTCGACATTATTTGCAAAGGGTGCATTTTTGGCGCCGGGAATGTGGCCAGCTTTTTTGTCAATTGGTTCCACTTCACCGCGATAACGCTCCGGTGAGCGGGCATCGATCAAAAGGCAATTTTCACATGGGATCATTTTTTTAACTTGTTCTTTATTCACAACCCAATCTGGATGCGGGCTCGCCTTAAAGGAACGAGCCTTGATTTTCGGAACTTCCTTGGTGACGGGGCGACCTTCAGTCGCCCATTTCGTCCACCCCCCATTCAACAAAGCGACCTTTTCGTGACCAAAGTAGCGTAGTAACCACCAGAGTCTTGCAGCATAGGCACCACCCACATCGTCATAGGCAACCACGGTGATTGTTTGGTCGATACCCGCATTCGACATCGTGATAGAAAAATCGGTTGTTCTTGGAATCGGGTGTCTGCCAGGCCCTTCTCTTGCAGCGAGATCTTGGTCAATATCCAGATGAATCGCTCCTGGAATATGGCTTTCCAAATAAGCCTTTTTTCCATCACTCGGTTTGCTCAAAACATACCGGCAATCGACAATCCTCAAATTTGGATCATTAAGATGGTTAGACAGCCATTGTGTATCAGCAAGCATAATGAGGTTGGAATTTGGTTATTGATAATTTATAATGGTGTCAATGGCTTATGTAGAAGTCTTAAATGGTCCTGAGGTTGGCAAGAAGGCCTCCATTACCCAAGAGACCTTCTTTTTGGGGCGCGATGCCAACAATCATCTAGTCCTTTCTGATCGGACCGTTTCCAGAAAACATGCCGTCATTAATAAAGTAGAAGGCAATTTTATGGTGAGTGACTTAAAAAGCCTGAAAGGTCTTTTAGTCAACGGCAGCAAAATGGATGAAGCCCTTCTAGAAGATGGCGATGAAATTGCCGTTGGCGCGGTTCGTGTCCGTTTTCATTTGAGAGAAGATCAATCGGTTTCGTTCGCAAGAAAAAAAAGTAAGACTAAACAGTTCATCGCATCTATTTCCCTGTTGGGAGTTTTGTTGGTTGGGGGAGGCTTGTATCATTATCGAGGAGGGATAAAGGGTTGGTTGTTTTCGCCAACCGTTGATGTTTCAGAAATCAGACGTCAGTATGAGCAAGGTGTAGAGTCTTTTAATACCCGACAAGATACAGATGCAGCACAAAAAGCTTGGCTTAAAGTCTTGGAGCTAGACCCCAATAAAACGACTGTTTTTGCTAAAAAAGCCGCCAAATTGCTGGAAAGTGTGGGGGAGAAGTAACTTTGGGGTGGTGCACAACCGATAATATAGGAGGGGACGTTCCCCTTCCGAGGGGAACGTCCCCGTCGAACTATGGCTGAAGAATCGACATCGCAAGAAAAAACAGAAGATGCGACACCCAAACGCTTAAGAGAGGCGCGCAAGAAAGGCCAAGTTGCCAAGTCGCGCGATCTCAATACCGTTGTCATTTTAGTTGCTGCTTTTGCTCTGCTAGCCTACATGGTCAGTTTTTTCTATCAAGAATTTCGCGAACTTTTTTTGCAAAGCATTACATTCACCTCCTATACAACCATCGAACAGGGAAGCATTTCTCAATTCTTAAGAACGACATTTTGGACTTATGTTAAAATCACTTTTCCTTATATGCTTGTTTTATCCATGATTGCTTTGGCGGTTGGTTTTTTTCAAGTAGGCCCCATTTTTTCCCCCGAACCGGTGAAACCTCAGACAAAACGCCTCAACATTGTTGAAAATGTTAAAAATATGTTCAAGGTCACCACGCTTGTTGAGCTCGCCAAAAACATTTTAAAAATCTCTCTAATTTTTTATTTCGCCTATGTTGTTATTCAATCCCATCTGTCACAAATTCTGCTCACGGTGACTTCCGATTTGCCTCAATCGACTCGTGTTGCCGGCGAGGTTCTGACCTCTTTTTTGATGAAGGTCTTTGTGGTTTTCACCCTCATTGCCATTTTGGACATCATGGTTCAGCGTTGGCAGTACAAAAAACAACTGCGAATGACAAAAGAAGAGGTCAAAAGAGAATACAAACAAGATGAGGGAGACCCCATCATTAAAAGTGTTCGCAAACAGTTGCACCAAGAGCTGGCGATGTCGGATACGAAAAAACAGGTTGCTGCCTCCGATGTGGTGGTGACCAACCCCACAGAACTAGCCATTGCGATCAAATATGATGAAAAAGAGATGATGGCCCCTCAGATTATGGCCAAAGGCCAGCGCTGGTTTGCTGAAAAAATCAGGGAGTTTGCCGATGAAGGAAAAGTTCCAATCGTTCGCAATGTCCCCTTGGCCTGGTCTTTGATTGAACTCGAAATCGGACAAGAAATTCCCGAGGAACTCTATCAAGCCTTGGCGGAAATTTTGGTGATTGTATACCGGATGAGGGAGCAGAGATCTCCTTGAGTGGGTGTCATTTTTTTGACAACTGGGTGAACAATCACACATTCCTTCCATTTTAACGTTTTCCCCCTTTTTGGTAACCCCCGGTACCTTGTCATGATTTTTTGGTGAATATGATGCAAATCATATCACAGTATCTGGCACGGCGTATGCACCTCTATGCACGGGGGTGTATTTTTAAAGGGGTGGGTGTGAGAGATATGCGTGCAAAAATCACATATTTGTTGCCAGTGCTCCTCCTTGCAGGCTTCTTAAGCGGGGTGTTGCAAGGGGGTTGCGGGAGCTTTGAAAGTGTTTCTACTGCAGGAAGAGCCGAAGGAGGTGGATCGAGTGGTTCTGGGGTTGCTATCAGTGGGACTGTAGAAGCCCCTGTGACTACAAGTACCAGCATCAGTATTGGGGCATCGGCTTCAAAAAGTGTTGGAAAAGGGTCTGCTGACAGTGGTGAAAAAATCATTGTCTATAAAGCCGTCACGGATCTTCCTGTCTCTGGAGGAACGGTCACTGCCAAAACAACTGGTGGGACGACATTGGATACAGGAGAGATCTCCTCTTCGGGTGCCATCACAGGGATTACCATTGACCCTGCGGCCCTGGATTCCACCAACCAGGTTCTACTGGAATGCGATGTTAATGGGAAGAAGTTTGCAAGCTTGGTCGATTTAACAGGTCAATCAGCGGGAACAACTGTAAGTGCGGGGACGGTGAATACGGATACAACCCTGGCAACCCAACAGGTTTATTATCAGGGGGATCCTTCGTGTACACCGGATAATCCTTCTGCTTGCGCGGCCAAATTTCTTTCTGGGGAAGTGAGGCCTTTGGCATTGTTTAAGACTTTCAAGAATGCTTTTGACGTGACTTCTACGGCTGGCTCCAGTGATGCTGCCGGTGCCTTTGAAGCCATGAGCAAAGCATTCAAAGCGGCGATGGCTAGTGGGCAAAAACCATCATTTAGTGACATCAATGCTGCTTTGGCGGGTGGAGATATTTTGAACACTTGGAAGGCCTTTGACTCTTCTTTAGCAAGTATCGATATGTCTACGGCCATCGGACACGTTCAAAATTATATTCCGGCCGTTGCCAAGACCTTTCAAGATCTCACAACGTTCACGCAATATTTTAATGCAGGGCCTACCGGATGGACTGCTGCTGCCCAGTACTTTGGAAGACAAACGGGATCAGAACTTCTCAATGGGTTTAATAAACCGGAGATCTTTCAGGGGTATCTGCAGCAAAATGCCACCGCCTTTAACGCCGGAAACACAGCGGCCTTTGATGGCATGAAGAATGTGGGTCCCGTGATGGGGCAATTGGCAGGGAAATGTGCTGCGAGCGACTTTACTTCTGCAAAATACGAGGCCTTGAAGGCATTGATTGACAGCAAGGGTTCCAGCTTTAGCTCTTTGACCTCGACTCAGGTTGCCGACATGGGAGAAGCCTTCTGTAATCAGATGAAGGCCGCCAACTCGACAACGGAAATTGACGCCCTCAAGAATAATCCGGCTACCTTTGCTGGCAAGATATTCGATAACCCTGATGCTTATACAGGCTCTGCGGGTCAGACAGCCTTTGACAACCAGTTTATCAGTTTCGTTCAGAATCCCACGGCCTTCTCAAGTGGGAGTGGATGTTCAGCCAACGCGGATTGCCCATCGGGGCAGGTTTGTACCCCTGGGAGATATTGTATTGCGGAGTGCAGCTCTAGTTGCGGATTTTATGCCCCATGCACATCAAACAATCAATGTGGGACGGGATATTGTTCCGATGGATTTTGTCAGTTTAATTCCAGTTTCTTTACGAATCCTCTTGCAGGTGTTTGCAAGGTAACGAGTGAGAGTTGTTCTGCCAACACGGAATGTTGTTCGGGAAGTTGCAGCAGTGGGCGTTGCGTGTGGCAGGGAAATAGTGGAAGCGGCGCAACAGGTATTTCTTTGTCGGCCGGCGATGCACAAATTGTCTTGAATTGGACAAAACTCAGTGGGGCGACCGGGTACAAGATTTATCGAAGCACCACGTCGCCGGTCACCACAAGTTCTACTTTGGTCGACACGGTTGGGGATGTGGCAACTTATACAGACAGTGGATTGACCAATAGCACCACCTATTATTACAGAATTGTTGGAATTCTTTCTGGAGGGGACTCCGGATTATCCAGTGAGGTCAGTGGAACGCCATCTTTATCCTTGGTTGCTCCGACGGGTGTGGCGGCTCAAGCAGGGAATGCTCAGATGACTCTCACTTGGTCCAAAGCGGCTCAGGCGACAGGGTATAAAATTTATCGAAGTACCACGTCACCGGTTACTACAAGTTCTACTTTGGTCGAAACAGTTGGGGATGTGGCAACTTATACCAACACCGGTCTCACCAATGGAACCACATATTATTATGCAATCGCCTCCACAGCCTCCGGCACAGACAGTGGTCTCTCCAGCGAGGTGAGTGGGGCACCGACGGCAGGAATTAAATTGGGGCAGGGAAATACGTCGACTCGACACTCCATTATTGCTAAAGGGGATGAAACTGTCTGGGCATGGGGAGCAAATGACGGTGGACAGATTGGCGATAATTCAACCACACAAAGAAATAGTCCTGTCCAGGTTCATGGTGCGGGCAATGTCGGTTTTCTCACAGATGTTACGGCTGTTGCCATAGGGAACTACCAAACTCTTGCCCTCAAAAGCGATGGCACGCTCTGGGCTTGGGGTTGGAATGCCTATGGCGAAGTTGGGGATAATTCCACAACACAAAGAAATACTCCTGTCCAAGTCCATGGTCCAAGTGATGTCGGTTTCCTCACGGGCATTACGGCGATTGCTGCGGGGACCAGCCATAGTCTCGCCCTCAAGAGTGATGGAACCGTCTGGGCGTGGGGGGATAACGCCTCTGGCCAGCTTGGCGATAATAATGCCCCGACAGACAAATTGACGCCCAACCAAGTCCACGGTCCAGATGATGTGGGATTTCTCACGGGCATTACGGCGATCGCTGCGGGGACCAGCCATAGTCTCGCTCTCAAGAGTGATGGAACCGTCTGGGCGTGGGGAAACAATGGACAGTTAAATAATGTTGGTCAACTTGGAGACAATTCAACAACGCAAAGAAATACGCCCGTCCAAGTCCATGGCCCAGATAATGTCGGTTTCCTCACGGGTGTTAGCGCTATCACGGCGAGTTCCGAAAGGAGTCTTGCCCTCAAGAGTGACGGGACGGTTTGGGGTTGGGGATATAACGTCTACGGTGAGCTTGGAGACAATTCCACAACAAATAGAAAGACCCCTGTCCAAGTCCATGGTTCGGGTAATGTTGGTTTCCTCACGGGTATCACGGCGATTGCTGCGGGAAGCTACCATACTCTTGCCCTCAAGAGTGATGGAACTCTTTGGGGATGGGGGCGAAATGCCTTCGGTGCTGTTGGCGATAATTCAACGACGCAAAGAAACACCCCTGTCCAGGTAGTCGGAGTCGGTGGGTCTGGTAATTTAACGGATGTCACTGCGATTGCTGCATCTGACTACAATAGCATGGCTTTAAAAAGTGATGGAACCGTCTGGGGATGGGGACGAAATAACTATGGGCAACTGGGTCAAGGAACCAGTGAGGACGGTAACCACCCAACTCCGCTCCAGATCTCCGGCTTCTAATCCGTTATTGAATACCATTGCACCTTTTTGGGGCCTATATTAGTCTCCCGCCGTTTTAGAATTCTATGCAACTTCCATCGGTTATAACACAACCCAAGCCTTCCTGGCTCAAAGTCAAAGTGCCTGGAGGAGAGAACTATACCCGCATCAAGGAGACCTTAAAGAGCAGGCGGCTTTATACCGTTTGTGAAGAGGCTCATTGTCCCAATATCGGGGAGTGTTGGAATGGTGGGACCGCTACCTTCATGATCATGGGCGATTTGTGCACGAGAGGTTGTCGATTTTGTGCCGTGAAGACTGCCAAGAGTGGGATTCCCCTTGATCCAGACGAGCCGAAAAAGGTCTCTGAATCCATTGCGATCATGAATTTGGATTATGTTGTGATTACCTCGGTGAATCGAGATGATTTACCAGATGGTGGTGCCGCGCATTTTGCTAAAGTCATTGAACAAGTCAAAAACGATCACTCCAATTTGGTTGTCGAAGTCTTGACCCCCGATTTTCAGGGTCATTTCGATCAAATTGATATTGTGGCTCAAGCAACTCCCCATGTTTTTGCGCATAATTTGGAAACAGTACGCCGTTTGACTCAGAAAGTACGTGATCCCAGAGCTACTTACGATCAGTCCTTGAAGGTTTTGAAATATGTGAAAGAAAATTTTCCGCACATTTATACAAAATCGTCACTAATGTTGGGTGTTGGTGAATTAGACGATGAAGTTTTAGAGGCGATGCAAGATTTGCGAAAAGTCGGTGTTTCGTTTTTGACATTGGGCCAATATTTGCGACCTTCACGTAAACATCTAGCGGTTGAAGAATATATTTCCCCCGAAAAATTTGATTATTTCAAACAGTGGGGCGAAACGTTTGGATTTGAATATGTTGCTGCGGGTCCATTAGTTAGAAGCTCCTACAAAGCGGGAGAGTTCTATATAAAATCAAAAATTAAAGACCAAAAATTAAAAACACATATCAAAAATCAAAAATATTTAGGTTTTTAACTTTTAATTTTTAACTTTTGATATTAGCCGGAGGCGAAGATGGATTGGAAAATGCCAGACCTAGGTGAAGGGGTTCAGGAAGGCGAAATTATTAAATGGTTGGTCAAAGAGGGTGACAAAGTCCATTTTGATCAACATTTAGTCGAAATCATGACCGACAAAGCCACGATGGAAATTCCGTCTCCTATCGATGGGGTTGTTCAAAAAATTGTGATGAAAGAAGGATCAATTGCAAAAATTGGGCAGACGTTGGCGGTGATTGGGGGAGAGGGAGCCCCGAAGGAAAAACGTGAAGAGTCGTTCGTGAAACGTGAAGCGCCTACTAAACAAATTTCACGAGATACTCTTCACGAGATACGAACGACGAAGGTTCCCTTGGCTTCTCCTGCAATCCGCCAACTTGCGCGTGAATTGAATGTCGATCTTGAGAAAATTGTTGGGACGGGCCCCGGTGGAAGAATTATGAAAGAGGATGTGGAAAAAGTTCGAAGTTCGAAGTTCGAAGTTCGAAGGATGAAGGATGAAGAACGTATCCCCTTGCGGGGACTGCGCCGCAAAATTGCGGAGCACATGGTTTTGTCTCGAAAAACGGCTGCTCACTTTACCCATGTTGATGAAGTTGATTTGACCGAATTGGTTGCTCTTAGAAATCGAGATAAAAAGGGAGCAGAGTCCAAAGGGGTCAAGCTAACCTATTTACCCTACATCATGAAGGCGGTCATCGAAGGGCTCAAAAAACATCCTTATGTCAATGCTTCGCTCGATGAAGCAACGCACGAAATTATTTTGAAAAAATATTATAACATCGGCGTGGCGGTAGCGACTGAAGAGGGGCTCATTGTTCCGGTCGTCAAAAAAGCCGACTCTCTTTCTCTAATTGAGCTTGCCAAAGCGGTGAGTCTTTTAAGCGAACAAGCTCGCTCTCACAAAATTGCTTTGGAAGATTTGAAAGGCGGAACTTTTACACTAACCAACATTGGCTCGGTAGGTGGCATTGTTTCGGCACCCATCATTAACTATCCGGAAGTGGCCATCATGGGGTTGCACAAAATCAAACCGACCCCTGTTGTTAAAGATGGCAAAGTGGTTGTGCGAGACGTTATGTGGATTTCTGTTTCGGCGGACCATCGGGTGGTCGATGGAGCTTATCTGGCGACATTTTTGAATGAGGTCATCAAAATTCTAGAAAATCCTAAGGAATTCTTTCATGAAAAAATATGATGTCGCTGTGATTGGCGCAGGGCCAGGAGGTTATGTCGCTGCGATCCGGTTGGGAAAGCTTGGCAAAAAAGTAGTCGTGATAGAAAAAGAAAGGGTGGGGGGTGTTTGCCTGAATGTTGGGTGTATCCCATCAAAAGCTTTAATCCACGCCTCCGAATTATACCGCCATATTGTTCATGCCAGTGAGTTTGGTTTTAATGTGAAGGGAGTCGATGTCGAAGTTAACAAGTTGCAAAGTTGGAAAGATGGGGTGGTGCAAAAATTAACGCAAGGGGTTGCCGGTCTTTTGAAAGCAAACAGGGTTGATGTTATTAAGGGAGAAGCAAAATTCAAAACGAATCGTGAACTTGTTGTGAAAGGTGGTTCTCAAGAAGAAGTCGTTGGGTTTGATTCTGCCATTGTTGCAACCGGCTCGCTCCCGGCGACACTCCCAGGCTTTGAGCCCGATGGAAAATATATCGGAACTTCCACAGAGGCGTTGAGTTACAAAGAAATTCCAAAAAACCTTTGTGTGATTGGTGGGGGTTATATCGGTTTAGAAATTGGATCATTGTACGCAGCGTTGGGTTCCTCAGTAACAGTTGTTGAAGCAACGCCTAGTCTTCTGCCAGGCACGGATCCAGAAGCAACTCAAGTTGTCGCGAAAGAATTAAAGAAGAGAGGTATAAAAGTTCTGTTGCGGACAAAGGCCCTTAGTTGGCAAGAGGCGAAGGGGAATGCCGAGTTGGTGGTTGATAAAAATGGAGAAAAAGATGTTTTGGTTTTCAATAAAATTTTGGTCTCCGTTGGAAGAGTTCCGAATTCAAAAAATTTAGGCTTGGAAAATATCGGTGTTCAGCTCGATCCAAAAGGATTTATTAAAGTTGATGAGCAACGCCAAACAAATGTTCAGGGAATTTACGCAATCGGTGATTGTGCGGGTCAGCCAATGTTGGCTCACAAAGCAAGCAAAGAAGGTTTGATTGCAGCCTCTGTGATTGCCGGTGGGAGTGATGTCTATGATGTGCGGGCAATGCCGGCCGTGATCTTTACCACACCGGAGATTGCCAGTGTCGGTTTGATGGAAGAAGAGGCAAAAAAGGCGGGATACGAAATTAAAGTCGGTAAATTTCCTTTTGCGGCGTCAGGGAAGGCGTTGGCAGTGGGAAAGACCGATGGTTTTACAAAAATTATTTCGGACGCGAAATCGGATATTGTACTAGGCGTTTTGATTGTGGGTGAGGAGGCTTCAAACCTTATTGGAGAGGCTAGCCTTGCCATAGAAATGGGGGCGACAACAGAAGACATTGCGAGAACCGTCCATCCACACCCCACCTTAACCGAAACCTTAATGGAAGCAGCGGAGGCAGTTCATGGAAGAGCTATCCATATCATCCAGAGATAAAAGGGGACGTTCCCCCAAAATTTTGACACCACCGTCAAAAATCCGAGGGAACGTCCCCATCGTCAATTTGGGGCTGACAGACTACCAAGAAACTCACAAACTCCAGTTGGAACTACATTCAAGTATTACTTTAAATAATTCAAGAGAAGTAATTATAATTACAGAGCATTATCCTGTCTATACATGTGGAAGAACCACCAAGCCTCATGATCGACCTTTGAAGAGTCCCATCCCAATGGTGGATGTCGAAAGGGGTGGGGAATTGACCTATCATGGACCAGGGCAAATTGTTGGTTACCCCATTTTAAATCTTTCAAAAAGAAGGCTTAGTATCCCGCAGTATTTAAGAACCTTAGAAAACGCGTTGGCAAAGGCTTTGCTGGCTTTTGATATAGAGTCTCACTATCGCGAAGAACACAGGGCGGGGCTTTGGGTGGGTCATCAAAAGATTGTTTCGATAGGGATTGCAGTCAGGCGTTGGGTCACCTTTCACGGCTTCGCCATCAATGTTGATTGTGACCTGGAACCCTTCAAAAATGCAAGGCCTTGCGGGCTTTCCGGAAACAGCGTGACGTCTCTAAAAGAGTTGGGTTATAATGTCCCGAAAGGTCATTTGCGCGAAGCGGTCAAACAAGAGCTCCTTCGCGCCTTTTTTTGATATGACTACTCGCAACGCAAAAGTTGTTTCCCTAAAAGGGCCGCAAAAGGCGACACAGGAATTACCGGCTCCCCTTCAGATAAAAATCTACGACCTGATGGTCAAAGGAAGGGTTTTAGAAGAGCGTCTCATTCGTATGGGCAAATCGGGTCTCGGATTTTTCTGGATAGGGGGCCCGGGTGAGGAGGCTTTCAATGTTCCTTTGGGTTTGCTCATCAAAAAAGGGGAAGGGCTCGATTATGATTATCTCCATTCTCATTACCGTCAATCGGGAACTCTTCTTGCCATGGGTGTTCCCATCATCGATGTCTTAAGACAAATGCACAGCACGGCGACCGACCCGTACACGGGGGGACGCAATTTTGTAAATCATTACTCCATCAAAAAATGGAATGTGGTGAACACAACAACACCGATTGAAGTTCAATATAGTGTTTGTATCGGTACAGGAGTGGCTCAAAAAAGACACGGCGGAGAGGGTATTACAATTGTGACCGGAGGAGACGCCGGCACTGCAGAAGGCGATTTTGGAACTTGTCTTACCTGGTCCTCTAGAAAAGGGAACGAATTACCCATTTTGATTATTGTGACGAACAATCAGTGGGGGATCAGTACCACTTATGAAGAAGTTCATTGTGAAAAACCGATTGCGGCAAGAGGAGAAGCCTTCGGTATCCGATCGGAGATTATCAATGGGAATGATCCTATTGTTTCTTATGCCGCAATTGAAGAGGCAATGAGCACTGTTCGCAAAGAGCGCAAACCCTTTTTGCTGGAGGCTCGTGTTTCCAGACTCTATGGCCATTCTTCTGCCTCTGGCGCCAACTGGGTCTCCGGCGAGGTGGATTGCATTCCGGAGTTTGAAAAACAACTCAAACAAAAGGGGATTTTGCAAGACGAAGATTTCAAAAAAATCAAAGAAAAATATGAACAAGAATCGCTCGACAGTTTGAAACAAGTTCTCAAAGAACCAAAACCAGATCCAGAAAGTATCTTTGATCACGTTTTTGTCGACGGAAAGGATGCACAAATTCCATGGCCACGATGGCTCAAGCGATAAGATTAGCCCTTCACTATGGTGAGGAGTATTTAGGGGTGAAGGATGTTTTTGGGGAGGATGTTGGCCCGCCCTTGGGGGGTGTGTTTACTTGCACCCAGGGAATCAAGACTGCTTGGAATTCACCGTTGGACGAAAGGGGAATCATTGGCTGTGCTTTGGGTTTGGCATTGGTGGGCCAAAAACCGGTCGCTGAGATTCAATTTTGTGATTACATTTTTAACACCATTGATCTTTTGAAATACGCAGGAAGCACCCTTTGGCGTTCCAACGGTCAGTGGCCTGTCGCGATGGTGATTATGACCCCAGTCGGCTCAGGGATTCACGGAGCGGTTTATCACTCGCATTCGTTCGAATCGGTCATGAGCCACATTCAGGGTTGGAAGATTGTCATGCCTTCCAACGCTTACGATGCTTATGGTTTGATGTTGGCTGCCATCAAAGATCCCAATCCGGTGATGGTTCTGATGCCGAAAGCGCTCTTGCGCTCTCAAGGAGAGGAAAAAATTCCGGGAGAACCGGCCGATGCAAAAGAGTTATCAAAGATGATTGATGCCCCTTTGGGCGATAGAAGTCAGTGGAGGCCGAAATGGCCCAATCTTAAAGATCCAAATCTAGAAATAGGCAAAGCAAAGCTTTGTTTGGAAGGGGAACATCTTTCTGTAATCAGTTATGGACGAACACTTCCTTTATGTTTGCAAGCCGCGCAAGAATTAAGCAGTGATGGCATTTCTTGTGAGGTGATCGATTTGCGAACCATCTATCCCTACGATCAAGAAATGATTTTTGCCTCCGTTCAAAAAACAGGACGTGTTATTGTTGTGAATGAAGATACGGAGGTGACCAATTTTGGCGAGCACATTTTAAGAAGAATCACCGAAGATTGTTTTTATCATTTGCAAGCCCCGCCGACACTACTTGCCGGAGCAAACATTCCCGGAGTCGGACTCGCAGAAAATCTGGAACAGGCTAGCATTCCACAATTAGAAACCATCATCGAAACCCTAAAGGCCGTTGCCCGGACCAGCTGATTCTAAAGCGTTTCCAGGACACATCTCCCTTCAGGAAATCCCTTGACCCCCCTTCTATTTCCGACTAGCGTTCAAGCTTTCTAGGGGCATTATTGATGCGTTTTAGCCTCCCTCGTCGTTGGTGGTTTTTTCTCTCGGTAGTACTCCTTGTTTCTACCTTCCCTACAAAAGTATTCGCCGATGCCGATGATGTTCAAAGTGGGGCGACAACCTTTAATCTCAATGCCAGTTATGCCGGCTCCATCAGCACGAATGACACGGTCGACTGGTGGAAAATTCTGGTTTCTGCGTTAGGCGATCTTCAAGTCAATCTGGATGTTCCTTGCAATGCCGATTTTGATCTGGAACTTTATCAGGGGTCGACCTTCGTCAAGGGATCCTATGGGCCCGTCTGCGGTGATGAAACCGTCCGTGTGACGATGAATTATTCCGGATGGTATTATGTCAAAGTTTATCGCTATTCGGGGGCAGGCAGTTATGGATTGAGTGCCACGGTCATCCCGCCTCCAACCGTTGACAAGGCTGCTTTTGTCAGCGAGACAATTTCAGACGGAACCGATTTTTATCCCAACACCTCTTTTACAAAAACCTGGACGATTCGCAATAGCGGGACCTCAACATGGAATAGTAATTACTACCTAGAGTATGTTGGAACAAATTTTTCAGGAACACTTTCTACAAGCCAATCGATTCGCCGTGTCGGTGTGACCGTGTCACCTGGATATCAATATACCTTTAGCATTCCCATGCAGTCTCCTGGTTCAACCGGGACCGGGTTTCGAGAGGATTGGCGGCTTAGAGGTCCCAATGGAGTCATCAATGTTGATTCTTCGCCAACCGTCTGGGCGTTGATTGATGTGGTTTCTCCCCCCAACAACCCGCCCAATGATTGCACCCTTGTTTCACCTTCCAATGGGGAAAGCAACCAGCCCCTCACTACTTTGCTGGATTGGGCATGCACGGACCCCGATGCCGGTGACAACATTGTCGATTACTATTTGCAACTCGATGACAATATCGATTTTTCTTCTCCCTTAAAGAATGGCACTATTGGAAGTGCAACCAGTTCCTGGCGTCCTTCAAATAATGGGATTTCGCTCGCCAATGGAACAACTTATTATTGGCGAGTGTATGGGAAGGACAGCCAAGGGGCGATTAGTCAGCTCTGGACTCGTTGGAGTTTTACAACAGTTTCCCCACCGATCGACTTGGCTCCATATACTCCTTCCGGCTGGTCTGCTCCGATTGTCGCCTCTGGAGTAACAGGAACCAATCAGGATGGGACACTCTATGCTTGTCTGCCGGCCTATCTCGATTTCGCATTCCAAAATTCAGGGAATGGTTCAACATCCAACACCTTCTATAATTATATCCTGATTGATGGGAGCAACGTCTATCAGTGGGTGAAAAGCGGCATCGCGTCGAACGGCTCTGCGACTTTAGTTGATTACAACGTCTCAAATATTTCAGCCGGCTGGCATACGGTTACGTTGAGTGCGGATGCAACAGGTCTCATTCAAGAATCGAGCGACAGTAATAATAGTTTTTCAAAATCCTTTTATTGGAATGCTTGTAATTCGCCGGTCGCAGCGATCACCAATCCTTCCAATGGAAGTGCTACGACGTCATCTCCCATTTCCGTCACTGGGACTTGCAGCGACACCGATGGCAATTTGGCTTCTGTCACGCTGAAAAACGAGACGACAGGAGGGTCTGGTGCAACAAACATATCTGGTTCTCAAGCCACTTTTTCAACTTCCATGGGACTTAACCCCGGACTAAACACGCTTTCGGCAACCTGTCTGGACAGTTTCGGCGCCAGTTCTCGTGCGAGCGTTTCCGTTGACTATGCCATTTGTTCCGACGGATCGTCGCGAGACGGTATCGGTGATCCTTGTAATCATAACGAGGATGGAGATGGGCGTCTTGATTCCATCGACACTTGTCCCTTTGACCCCGATGATTCGATCAACGATCCTTGCAACCATGATGAAGATGGAGATGGCATTCCGGATGTTGTGGATGCGTGTCCTTTCTATCCCAACGATACGATTGGCGATGCCTGCAATCCCAATGACAATGGCAACCTCGTTTTTTCAGGAGATCCTGTTCGAAAAACCCTCACTGAGGGAAGTGTTGATCAGACCCAGCAATTTCGTGTCACCAATACGGGGACAGGACCTCTTGTCTATTCTTTAAGCAAGAGTGTGCCGACTCCGCCGGTCACACTTGTCAAAAACGGGGGTGAAACGGATGCCTTCACAAAATCGCAACATGTTTTGAATCCGGGGGCAACCGACATTTTCACCTTCCTGGTGGATGCCACCAGTTTTCAGGTCGGAAATTCCACAATCATGACGGATATCCGCCTCACCAGCAATGATGTCTCGGAAGGGTCGGCGACAATTCCGGTGGATGTCAATGTGGAAAAGGCGCCTTATTGTCCGGCGATTTTGTCCTGCCAAGTGCCGCCTGCCAGCACACTGGGGAATCAAACGCCGACGGTTCAAAATGTGAGTGATCCCATTAATACAGCAACAGGAAATTATGCCTATCATCATACCGATCTTGCCCTCGTCGGAAGAGGTTTAAGTCTCAACTTTTCCAGAACCTATAACAGTCAAGATCACTATCTTGGCCCGCTGGGTTTTGGTTGGACACACACCTTCAATATTTTCCTGGTGGAGTCCGAATCAGGGGACATCCAGATTAAATGGGGGGATGGTCACTATGAAGGCCATACTAAAAACACGGATGGAACTTTTACACCACCCTTGGGTCTCTTTTCAACTCTCACAAAAAACCAAGATGCCTCCTTTGATTTGGTTACAAAAGACAAAATTCTCTTCCGTTTTTCCGCTGGCGGTCAGCTAACAAAAATCTTGGATCGCAATGGCAACGAGCTTGCTTTTTCCTATGACACTCAAAAGCGTTTGAAAGAAGTTTCCGACCTGACAGGAAAAAAACTGATCTTTGCCTATTTGGATTCCGATCCTTTTAAAATTGCCTCCGTGAGTGATCACAAGGGGAGAGTTGTTCAATTTGTCTATTCTTCAGATGACATGACTCGTTTCACGGATGTTGGGGGTGCCATTTATCAATACAACTATGATACCAATCATCAGTTGGCGAGCGTCATCGATCCCCGTGGCAATACTTTGGTTACCAACAAGTACGATGATTTTGGACGTGTGATTGAGCAGAAAGATGCCAAAAATAATGTGACTGGGCTCGCTTTTGAAACGCCGGAAGCGGGCAAAGTAACCGTTACAGATCCACTGGGTCAAACGACCAAGCAGGTTTATGATAGCCATCTTCGAGTCATTGAAAATCAGGATCCCTCGGGACGTGCCATTGTCTATGAATACAATCCCCAAAATCTTAGGACCAAAGTCACCGATCGCAATAACCACCCACTGACAGCGGCCTATGACAGCAAAGGCAATTTGGTCAGCCTTACGGATCCGTCGGGTGTCGTGACACGGTTTGAATATGATTCGGCCACAAATGATCTTGTCAAAGTCCTTTCACCCAACGGCCATGAAAGGAATTTTGAATATGACGGTGAAGGGAATCGAACGCGCGTTTGGGAGATGATCGGTTCCACGTTGATTGAAACCCTCTACACCTACAACGAGTGGGGCCAGGTCACTAAAATTGTCGATCCTTTAGGCAATGCAACTTCTTTCAGCTATGATGCCACAGGAAATTTAACATCCATCACGGACGCAGAGGGGGGAATCGCGCGGTTTACCCATGATGATTTGGGGAGAGTTCTGTCGGTTAGCGACCCCCAAAATAGAAAAACTCAATATACTTACGACGCGAAAGACCGGTTCACCCAAACTGCAGACCCCAAAGGGCAGACCATCCAGTTGGAGTATGATGCCAATGGGAGTCTCAAGAAATTCACAAACAAAAGTGGAATATCAACGGAATTTCAATATAATACAAATGATTTCCTCGAAAGAACTTTAAATTCTTTGGGCCATGAGACAACGGTGGCCTATGATGCGCTGAATCGGCAAAAAAGCATCACTGACCCCGAAGGAAGAACGGTTCAATTCACCTATGATGCCAATGGAAACGTGGAGACGGTGACGGACCCCTCGGGGAGGGTGACGCGCTATCAATATGATGTTGAAGGAAACCGGACATCCCTGACCGATACAGCGGGGCAGTCCTGGTCTTATTCTTATGATGCCTTGGGAAGACTTGCTGAGGGAAAAGATCCGCTTGGAAATGTCACAACCTATCAATACGATCCAAAGCTGGGAACGCCGACTCAGATACAAAATGCCGCCGGGAAAATCACCCAATTCCTTTATGATGAGATTGGCCGTCCTACCACGGTTGTAGATACTTTGGGAGGGAGGACTTCCTATTCCTATGACCAGGCCGGTCGTTTAAAAAGTGTCACGAATCCTGCGGGAAAGACAACCGCTTTCAACTACGACAAAGCGGGAAGATTAAAAGAAGAAAAAAATGCGCTGAATGAAAACACCCAGTATGTTTATTATTCCGATGGCCTGCCGCAAAAATTCATCGATGGCAAGGGTCAGGTTGCACAATATACCTATGATGAATTGGCAAGACTCTCCGACATTCAGTTGGCTGATGGAACAAGCCAATCCTTCACTTATGATGCGAATGGAAATCGTTTGACGCGGGTCGATTCGCTGGGGACTGCCCAATACACCTATGACGTTTTGAATCGTTTGGCAGCCGTCAAGGATGCGAGGGGTTTCGAAATTGGCTATCAATATGACGCGACCGGCCTGTTAAAGAAATTGACATATCCCGGCGGCAAAGTTGTTGATTATGTCTATAACCCGTCACGTCAACTCACGACGGTCACCGATTGGCTGGGAAATGTGACGCGATATAACTATGACACAGCCGGCCGCCTTTCCAAAACTGTTTTGCCCAATCAATTTGAGACGACATACGCCTATGATTTGGACTCCAGACTCATTCAACTGATCAACAAAAAACCGGACGGAACAACGCTATCCCGTTACGATTTCGCTTTAGGCCCAACTGGAAATAGAACCAAAGTGGTTAAGGAAGAACCGCTTACACCTTGGATAGTCGGCGTCAATGAGACGGCAACATACAATGACGAAAATGCAATCTTAAATCTTGGGTCTTTGGATTTTGAATACGATGCCAATGGCAACCTGACATTGACCATTGATGGTAGCCAACAGAGTGAGCATCAATGGGATGCCTTAGATCGACTCTCTCAAATCACAACTCCAAACGGCGTAACCAATTTTAGTTATGATGGAGATGGAAACCGCGTTGCCGTCGTTGCCGCCGGTCAGACAAAACAATTCATTGTCGATCCCAATCGTTCTCTCCCCGATGTCATTGCAGAGACAGACGCGGCGGGATCCATTCAAAATTACTATGTCTATGGGTTGGGGCTGATCGGGCAGGCAAGCGCGGATGGTTCCCAGATTCGTTATCACCATTATGACCCGACCGGTTCGACGATTGCCCTTTCCGATGATTCCGGGTCCATCACGGACCAATATGTTTATGACGAGTTTGGTGGGCTCAATCGCAAAACAGGCAACACCGCAAATCCATTTCAGTTTGTGGGCCAGTTTGGAGTGCAAAGCGATTCCACAGGGCTCTATTATATGCGTGCCCGTTACTATGATCCAAAAGCGGGGCGCTTTGTTTCCAGAGATCCGATTGGGTTTGCAGGGGGGATGAATCTTTATGAATATGTTGGAAATAATCCAGTCTCGAATGTTGACCCATCGGGCAACATCATCGAAACTCCGTGGGATGTAGCCAATGTCGGTCTGGGGGCCGTATCGCTGGGGTATAACATAGCGGAGGGAAGCTGGGGTTGGGCTGCACTCGATGTGTTAGGCTTGATCTATGATGTCACCGCTACAGCCGTACCGTTCTTGCCCGCAGGGGCAGGCGCCGGTATCAAAGTACTTCGCACCGGAGCAAAAGTCGTTGACGCGGTGGATGTCGGCATGGATGTGGCGCGTGTTGCTGATAAAGCCCATGATGCAGCTCGCACAGCCGATATCACGACCAATGCTTTGCAAGAAGGGACAAAAATCCATCGTCAAGTCGGTAACGTCTTGGAAAGTTCCGGCAGTTTGAGCAGCTCCGCACGAAATGCTTTCTCTGGATCCAATGGAGCCAGAGGTCTTGCTCCCGATCTGACCTGGGGAAACACACCCCGCATTTGGGCTGATCTGACCACACCCAATGCCTGGTCTTCTCATGTCATCAAATACGGTGACGAGTTTGGCGAAGGGATACCGCTGATTTATGAAAGGGGCAAAGGGCTCGTGAACACACCGCGCCTCTATCCGGGGGCGGGGACTGCACTGACGGTAACTCAATCCCTTTCAGGCGGAGTTGAGAGGAGTGATAAATGAGCTATCACGTCACAATTCTTCGCACCCAAGGTGGGGACTTAAAACCGATCTTGTCGGCTGAGATTAAAGCGACAGTTGTTTCAATACCTCGCCTTGGGATCAGAGAGACGCTCAATGGATGTCTGGAAATATCACTTCTGGAAAATGGTCACCAAAAAGCTTTGCTGATCTGGAAGAATGGCGAGATTTGGACGAAAAATCCTGACCGTGAAACCCTTCAGGTCATGCTTGATTTGGCTGAAAGGTTAAAGGCGAGGGTTCGAGGCGATGAACTGGAGACATATCGCACTCCTGAAGAAATTTATAAACATCCCGATGATCGTGTCCTGATCGAAGCTTCACGGAAAAATGTGAAGCAACTCATTCGCAAGCCAAAATACAAAATGTGGCTTTTGAATGGCGCGATACTGGGAGGATTTATTCTTCTTGGATTGCTGGCAAGTTATCTTTCGAGGTGAATGAAAGTATGATGCAATACGGTATTCGAAATTTGGCAATTGTATTTTGGATTTTGGTGAGTCTACTTTTGTCAACACACAGTTATGCTGGAACATTGACCTACACCTACGATGAGTTGGGTCGGTTGACCAAGGCGACCTATGATAATGGCATCGCCGTTACTTATTCTTACGATGCCATGGGGAACCGGACGAACAAGGTGATCACGATTCCACCGGGGCTCGATACCGATGGGGATGGCGTCCAGGACAACGAGGATGCCTGTCCCTTTGATGTCAATGATCCGGTCCGCGATCCCTGCAATCACGATGAAGACAAAGATGGGATCATGGATGTTCACGATGTTTGTCCCCTAGATGCTAATCACGATTCCGTTGGTGATCCATGCAATCACAACGACTGCGCCGATGGTTCGGCGCACGATGGTGTTGGCGATCCTTGTGTTCATAATGATTGCGCCGATGGTTCCCTTGAAGATTCTGTTGGTAATGTCTGTAACCACAATGACTGCATCGATGGTACGCTTCAGGATAATGTGGGGGATAGTTGCAATCACTTCGATTGTTCGGATGGATCGCTTCAGGATAATATCAACGATCCCTGTGTTCACAATGATTGTTCGGATGGATCTTTAGAAGATCTTGTTGGAGCTGCTTGTGATCATAATGATTGTGCCGATGGTTCTGCACAGGATGGAATTGGAGATGTTTGCAATCATCTCGATTGTGCGGATGGCTCCCTGCAAGATATTATTGGTGATCCTTGCATCCACAACGATTGCGCGGATGGTTCTCTGGAAGATGGCATTGGCGATTCTTGCAATCATCTGGATTGTGCAGACGGTTCTCTCCAAGATGGCATTGGCGATTCTTGCAATCATCTGGATTGTGCAGACGGTTCTCTCCAGGATTCAGTCGGCGATGCCTGCAAACACAATGACTGTTCGGATGGATCGCTTCAAGATTCTGTCGGCAAGGCCTGTATTCATAATGACTGTGAAGACGGTTCTTTTTGGGACTCCGTGGGTGATGCGTGTAACCACGATGAGGATGGTGATGGTGTCCTGGATCGTTTCGATGCCTGTCCTTTAGATCCCAATGATGCCACAGGAGATCCTTGCAACCATGACGAAGATGGCGATGGCATTTCGGACGGTGCGGATGCCTGCCCTTTCATTCCCAACGATTTGATCGGCAATCCCTGCGATCCGAATGACTGCATTGATTTGTCGCCCAAAGATTCCATTGGCGATGCCTGCATTCACGACGACTGCCCCGATTTTTCATTTGGAGATTTAACCGGAGATCCTTGCAATCATCAGGATTGTCCCGATCGGTCGCCTCAAGATGCCTTGGGTGATCCTTGTGCTCACAACGACTGCCCGGATGGCTCCACTTCAGACACGATCGGAGAGGCTTGTGTTCATAACGATTGTTCCGATGGGACACTCGAAGATTCCATTGGGGATCCTTGTGTTCACAATGATTGTCCTGATCAAACACCGGAAGACGAAATCGGAGAGCCTTGTCAACATGAAGACTGTGCCGACAAAACACTCAAAGACAATCTGGGCGATGCGTGTATCCATAATGATTGCGGGGATGGTTCGCTTGAAGATGGTGTAGGAGACTTCTGTGATCATCAAGATTGCCTAGACAAATCCAAGCAGGATTTGATTGGAGACTCTTGCATCCACAACGATTGTCCCGATTGGTCTGGTGAAGATTCAGAAGGCGCGCCTTGTAACCATCTTGATTGTCCCGATGGGTCTTTGCAAGACAATGTAGAAGATCCCTGCAATCATGAGGACGGACAGGTTCAAGAGCCAAGTCAGTCAGAGGAGCCCACTGCGCCACCGGCAGAAGAAAAAAAGGAAGAGCAGAAGGACGAAAATAAAGCGGAAGAAACTGTTTCCTCCGATTCCAATGTGAGTCCCGAAAACCTGACTTTTGCAGGGGGTGGCGGCGGTGGATGTGCCGCCTCCATAAATCCTGTGTCCTCCAAGATGGAAAGTGGGAAGTGGTTTGCCTTTGCGTGGCTTTTGCTCTTTGTGATACGGTTTAAAAAGAAGGGGATCGGCACTTGAGAGCTCTTTTTTTACTGATTTCCCTTTTTTGTTCCCAAGGGGCCTATGCGTCAGACACAGGTCTTTCCGGTTTCAATATCCAACATTTTCATCTTGCCGGTGATGGGTCCGGCGTTTTCTCAATAGAGGGGTCTCAACTTTTAAAACATCACCATAATTTTTTACGTCTCCATTCCGATGTGAGTGGGAGTCTGATCACGTCGGGCAATCCGGCGACTAATCGTTTAGTCGATTTGATCGACACTCTTTGGAGCTCGGAAATTTCTTTTAGTTTGGGATTATTTGATATAGCCAATGTGGGTCTTCAGGTCCCTTTTTATTTTTATGTCGGGGGCAACAACGAAAGCCAAAGGAATTTTCAAACGACAAGTCTAGGCGATGTCGGTTTTGATGGAAAAATCCGGCTTCTGGAAGAATCTTCCAAAACACCGGGGGTGGCTTTTAAGGCAAGGCTCACCGCGCCGACAGGGGAGAACTCAAAATTCACAGGGGAAGGAAGTCCCACTTTTTCTCTCAAGGTGATTTTAGACAGGCATTGGGATGACCTCTATGTTGCCACCAATCTGGGTTATCAATTCATTGACCGTCATTTCATTCAAAGCGGTCGAACGGGGGCTTTCTGGAATGTGAAAAATGATGATCGTCTCCTTTTTGGGATGGGGACCAGTTACAAACTGCCATGGCAAAATAAATCCTGGAGTGTTTTGGGGCAGCTCATTGGAGAAACGGTCATCAGTCATGGAAGTGAAGTGACAACACCGATTGAGTTTCACCTTGGATGCTCAAAAAAATTCGATCACGGTCTGAATCTGGAAGCAGGGGCGGGTCGAGGGTTGACAAACGCGATTGGTTCTCCTGCCTATCGCGTTTTTTTGGGATTGAGTTACGATTTCTCCACGCTTCAGTAGCTTCTTAGTCGTTGACTTCGCTAAAAAAAACTTTATTATCTGAACCTAATGAAGCTAGTCCGTTGCCTTCCTCCTTTCATTTTTCTTTCGTTTTTGACTTTTGGTTTTTTATTTTTGATTTCGCCCGTCGAAGCCCGTTATCCAAGTAACAGTGCCCTTTATGTAAGGCCTTCTCTAGACGGAGGTCGTTTTCTTGTCACCGAACAGTCTCAGGGGCTCTATCAATGGGGCTATAATATCGGTTTAAACGCTAATTATGGGTATCAACCTGCCGAGGTAGTTCCTTCCAGTGGTACGTCTACCAGAATTGCGGGCGTTATTGACGATCTGTTCGTCAGTCACCTCACGGGGGCTTTGGGAGTGCTGGATTGGCTCAACGTCGGTATCGACGTCCCGGTTGTTTTATATGAAAGTTTTTTCAACTTCATTAATCCAGATGCTTCACAATGTAATTTGACAACCCCGTGTCCCAAACAAAAGAAGAGTTTCAAAATAGGCGACATTCTATTTGCCACTAAGGTGAGAATCCTAGATTCGGATCGTCTCCCCGTTGGTTTGAGCGTGCAGCCTTTTGTGATGTTTCCTACCGGGAGTGGCTACTATACAACCGGTTATGGACAAACTTCTGGTGGTGCGAAAATTATTTTTGATGCGAATATCAAAGATCGTGTTTATTTGGGTTTAAACGTCGGCTATCAGATTTTGAAAGAGAGACGCTACGCTCCAGATACTGCCAATGCAAAAGTGAATGATAAATTGTTATTTGCTGCGGGGGCCCAAGTTCCTTTTGGGAAAAATTTTGCTGCGATGGCTGATATTTTTGGTGAAACTCTCGTTGAGAGTCCTTTCAAACATAAAGTCCAGACACCTATGGAGTTTATGGGGGGAGTTCGTTATTCTCCAGGCCATATCAAACGGTGGAGTTTCACGGCCGCTGGTGGTTCTGGTTTCACAAAGGGTTATGGTTCGCCGGCTTGGCGCGGGATGGTGCAGGTTAATTATCGAAAAAGTAAAGTGGTGGGTCTAGAAGACGAAACGCCTGTTTCTGTGGAGGCCCCATTCGAAGAAAAAATTATCATCACACAAAAAATCCATTTCGAATTTAACAGATGGAATATCAGGCCCATCTCATTTCCCATTTTGGATGATGTGGTTGAGGTGTTGAAACGCAATCCTCAAATCAAGAAAGTTCGTATTGAGGGACACACCGATTGGATCGGTTCGGATGCTTATAACATCAGACTTTCTGATCGCCGCGCAGAGTCGGTTAGAACCTATCTCATTCAAAAGGGTGTTGAATCCGATCGCTTAATTTCAGAAGGTTTTGGCGAGTCGCGCCCTGTGGCTGATAATAATACCACAGAGGGAAGAGCCAAAAACCGCCGCACGGAATTCACTGTCGTAGAGTAACTACAAATCCTAAATCCTAATATCTAAATCCTAAACAAATTCTAAATTCTAATGACCAAAACCAAGATATTTAGAATTTAGGATTTCGGATTTAGAATTTGTAGTTGATGGAATTTGTTTAGGATTTAGGATTTAGTGCTTAGGATTTTTCTTGCAGAAGAAAGTCTACACCTATATAGCCCTTTCCAGTGTACAAAACCCCACCCAAGACCGATACACCCCTGGCAACGCCTGTGCAATTTGTCAAAGGAGTGGGGCCAGCCCTTGCCAAAAAATTAGCCAGGCTCAATGTCTTTACCGTTGAAGATTTGTTTTCTTTAATTCCCCTTCGTTATGTTGATCGGCGCCGCATTTACTCTGTTGCCGAAGTTCCGGTGGGCAAAGAAATGACGGTTATTGGTCAGGTGATGTCGTCGGGTATTTATCTTTTGGGAAGGAGTGGGAAACAAGTCTTTCAAATTGTGGTGGGAGACAAGACAGGAAAAATTTCGGCCAAATGGTTTCATTTTCGCGTGAGTTACATGAAGGGACTTTTTCAGATCGGCACGAAAGTTTTGTTGGCAGGAGAGGTGACTCAATTTAAAAATACACGCCAGTTCATCCATCCCGAAATCGAGATTCTAGATCAGGAATCGGAAAGTTTAGAGGCTGGTGGAAAAATTTTGCCGGTTTATCCATTGACAGAAGGGCTCTATCAAAAAACGATGCGCCGGATTGTGCGGAATAGCTGGGAGGGTTTTGGGAAGTATTTAAGGCCGGCTTTGCCCCTCGATTTTTTGGAGCGCTATAATCTAGCCGACCCTTGGGAATCGATTGCGCTGCTTCATTTTCCAGCCTCTGACATCGATGTCGATGTTTTGAATAGCAGACGTTCTCAAGCCCATCGAACCCTTATTTTTGATGAATTTTTCTTTTTGGAATTAGGGCTGGCTCTCAAAAAAGCAAAAATGGTGAGACAAGAGGGAATTGCATTTCCTTATAACGAAGAGGTCGTTACACGTTTTGCAAAAATTCTTCCCTTTGAGCTAACCGCCGCACAAAAAAGAGTTTTGCAAGAAATACAACACGATATGGAAAAACCGTATCCGATGAATCGATTGCTTCAAGGAGATGTGGGGAGCGGCAAAACAGTGGTCGCTTTGTCTTGCTGTTTACAAGCCATTGCCAGTGGTTATCAAACAGCGATCATGGCCCCAACTGAAATTTTGGCAGAACAGCATTATCAAACGATGCAAGCCTTTTTGAAACCATTCGGCATTCCTTGTGGGTTGATCACGAGCGGTATCAAAGGAGAGGAAAGAGAAAAACTGTATCGCTCCTGTCGCAGCGGGGAGATGCCGCTGACCATCGGAACGCACGCTCTCATTCAAGATGAATTGGAATTTGCCAAACTGGGCTTCGTGGTGATTGATGAGCAGCATCGTTTTGGTGTTTTGCAACGACAAGCCCTCCATAAAAAAGGCAAAAGCCCTGATATTTTAGTGATGACCGCAACGCCGATCCCGCGAACCTTAGCTCTGACGGCTTACGGCGACTTAGATATTTCCGTGATCGATGAATTGCCCAAAGGTAGGAAACCCATCACGACTAGACTTTATAGTGAAAAGCAGCGTGAGAGACTCTATGAAGGAATGTCGCAAGAATTGAAAAAAAACCATCAAGTTTTTGTTGTCTATCCGCTCATTGAAGAAAGTGAAAAATTGGATTTGAAAAACGCAACCGAGATGTCTGAAGAACTAAAAAGGATTTTTGGGTCACAGTTCAAAGTTGCCCTGTTGCATGGGCGATTGCCTGTCCCTCAAAAAGAATCAATTATGCATGATTTTAAAAATCAAAAAGTTCAAATTTTAACAGCGACGTCGGTGGTTGAAGTCGGAGTCGATTGCCCAAATGCAACTGTGATGGTGGTTGAACATGCGGAGCGTTTTGGTTTGTCACAGTTGCATCAACTCAGGGGAAGGGTGGGCCGCAGTCATTTTCAATCATACTGTATTTTGATGGCCGATTATCGCCGCTCCGAAGATGCCAAACGTCGTCTCAAAATCATGTCGGAGACCAATGACGGCTTTCGCATTGCCGAAGAAGATTTAGCCATTCGAGGACCTGGAGAATTTTTGGGGACAAGGCAAGCCGGCATGCCTGAATTTCGTGTGGCCGATCTTGCGAAGGATATGGATATTTTAAATCTGGCTCGCAAAGCGGCCTTTGAATTAATCGAAAAAGACCCTGATTTAAAATTATTAGAACATCAAGCCTTCCGACAAATTCTGCGCTCCCGTTGGAAAGGGAAATTAGAGCTTGTACAGGTGTCATAAACTTTTTGACTTTTTGAGTTCATCTTGATACTCAAAGGGCCATGGATCGGAACTTAGCTCTGGAATGTGTTCGCGTGACGGAGGCGGCGGCTCTCTCGGCTGCCAAGTGGGTTGGCAAGGGAAATGATGAAGAGGCGGACCGTGCGGCGGTCAATGCCATGCGCCTTTCGCTGGCCGACTTGCGCATTCGTGGCCGGGTTGTGATTGGAGAAGGGGAGCGGGATGAAGCCCCGATGCTTTTTATCGGTGAAGAAGTGGGGAATGGCTATGGGCCCGAAGTCGATATTGCGGTTGATCCCCTGGAAGGAACAACGATCACCGCCCAAGGTCGTTACAACGCACTTGCTGTGATTGCTATTGCCAACAAAGGTGAATTTTTGAATGCCCCCGATACCTACATGGAAAAGCTTGCCGTCGGTCCTCAAGCCAAAGGGGCGATTGATCTGACTAAAACTCCCACAGAAAATTTAAAAAATATTGCCAAAGCAAAAAGGGTGAGCGTTCAAGATTTGACCGTCATCATTTTGGAAAGAGATCGTCACAATGATTTAATCAAAGAAGTTCGTGAAGCCGGTGCTAGGATCCGACTCATTCAAGATGGTGACATTTCTGCGGCATTGGCTACCTGTTGGCCAGACCGAGGTGTTGATGTCCTCATGGGGACCGGTGGGGCGCCGGAGGGGGTGTTGGCAGCAGCAGCTCTTCGCTGTATTGGTGGCGATATGCAGGGTCGCCTGGTCTTCAGAAAAGAAGAAGAAAAAGAGAGGGCCAAGGCGATGGGTATTCGCGAATTGCAAAAAATTTACAGGATTCATGAACTAGCCGGCGGTGATGTGATGTTTGCAGCAACCGGCGTGACCAACGGTGATTTTCTAAAAGGAGTTCGTTTCTTTCCGGGCGGGGCTGAGACTCATTCCGTTGTCATGCGTTCTACAACGGGTACCATTCGCTATTTGGAAGCAACACATAATTTTAACGTCAAGCCACCCACTTTTTAAATGGTCAGTCAGTCCATACTGATTAAAACCCCCATCCAAACGATCTATCATTGCGTGGTTGATTTTGAAGCCTACCCAAAATTTTTATCAGAAATAAAATCGGTGCGCATTGAATGGTGCGATGACAAAGAGATGGAGGTTACTTTTAAAATTCAGCTCATCAAAGAAATCACCTACACTCTTCATGTGGAGCTTGATCCATCGCGCGCTGTTTATTGGAAATTAAAACAGGGTGAGTTGATGAAGAAGAATACAGGGAGTTGGAAATTCAAAATGAAAGATGATAATTTGACCGAAGCGACTTATTCCATCGATGTTGAGTTTGGTCTTTGGGTGCCGAAGGCGATTACCCAGACCTTGATTGAAAAAAGTCTTCCACAGACCTTACAACGTTTTAAAAAACGTTCCGAAAAATTGCTTAAGTCGAAATAGCTTGCTGATATCTAGCCAATGCTAAGAGCGGGAAATAATAACGATAACCGTGGTAACGGATGTAAAAATGACCTGGGAATCCCGTTCCAGTGAAGTAGGGCTCTTCCCAAGTTCCTTCTCTAAATTGATCGAGTAGAAATTGAATGCCGTGTTGGACCGAAGAGGTGTGGCTCCGGCCGGCTGCGATTAAACCCATAACTGCCCACGCTGTTTGGGAAGGGACACTTTGAGAGTAAGCAACAAAACGTTTCTTGGCATAACTCTCCGGTGATTCAGAAAATCCCCCATCTGAATGTTGAATCGATTCCAACCAGTGAACCGCTTTTAGCGCATTTTTTTGTAATGAGTTTTCATGACCGAGGCCTTGGATGCCGGTCAAGACACACCAAGTTCCATAGATATAATTGACTCCCCAACGACCATACCAACCCCCAAACTTCTCTTGAGATTTTTTCAAATAGTTGAGGGCTTTTTGTATGACTTTGCTGTGTGAATTCATTCCTAATTTCAACAGAAGTTCCAGAGCTCTTCCGGTTATGTCTGGTGTTGATGGATCTAAGCAGGCTCCATGATCCGAGAAGGGTATTTTGTTGACGAGTTGTAAATCATTGTTTTTGTCGAAAGCACCCCAACCCCCATCATCGTTTTGCATGGAGATCAGCCAGCTTAAGCCTCGATCAAAAGCCTCTCGTTTTTCTTTCTCTGGTAATTCCAAAGAATGTAATGCAGCAAGTACTTCGATTGTATCATCCACGTCTGGAAAATATTCATTTTTGAATTCAAAAGACCAGCCGCCGGGCTTTCCTTCCGGATTTTTGAATCGCCAATCTCCTTGAGGGTTTTTGACCTCCTTGGATAACAACCAACGTCCGGCCTTCAGAAGCCTTGGGTCATTGGCAAGGGCTCTCTCTGATTCAGCAAGCGCTACGATGCTCCATGGTGTATCCCAAACGGGCGAGATGCAACATTGTTGGTGAATTTCTTCACCTTGTTTTTGCTGAAAATTTTTCAAAGCGCGCAAGGCTGTTTGAATTTGAGGGGATTCATTTTTATAACCAAATGCCTTGAAGGCCATGGCCCCATAAGCGAGTGCTGGGTAGATATCTTCTGTTTTTTGGATGTGCTCCCAGACCCACTCGATAGCCTTTTCCACAGCAAATTTTCGCCAAAATTTGAAGGGGACCTTTTCTACATATTTTAAACCTTTGTCCATTAATACAAAAAGCCTTTCAATGGATAAGGGACTTGTTTTATGGCTGATTTTCCATTTTCTCTCTTTCGGTTTTTCCAAAAACAATTCATCGAGATTAATTTTTAAGGAAACAACAGGGCGTTTGTTGAAAACAACGAGCAGGGGGACAATCGAAGCCCTGGCCCAACTCGAAAAATTGTAAATGTTCATCGGGGCCCAGGGAGGGAGTAACATCATCTCCGGTGGCATGCTCGGGCAAGCCTCCCATGGTACTAGACCAAATAAAGCCAGGTGAATTCGGGTAAAAACCCTGGCATGGGTGAGCCCCCCTTTTGAAAGGATAAATTGCCTGGCTTTGAGAAGGGGGGCATCATTTGGTGAAAATCCGGCTAGTCTCAAGCTAAAGTAACACTCGATGGTTGTGCTGAGATCTCCAGGCGCTGAAAAGTAAAGTCCCCAACTCCCATCTTCACGTTGTTCTTGAAGGATTCGTGCTACTAACCCTTTTTGAATTTCTTCATCCACGCTCCCTAGGAAATTCATGAGCTGGATAAAACCAGCTCCAATGGCTTCGTTGGCCTCTAAAGTAAACCACCAATAACCCTCAGGGTATTGGAGCTCCAATAAGGCGTCCGACGCCTTTTTGGTAACCTCTTGTAATTGCAAGGGTTCGATAAGCCCTGGATATGTTGGAGCTATTTTTGGCGGATAAGGTATCTTATGTAAAATGTCGTTTTTCATTGTTCTTTGTGGAGCATCTCCGCTTTAATGCCCTTCTTTTTAAAGAAGTCTTTAAGTCGATTTAAGATCCTTTCTTCAATCTGTCTTACCCTTTCTTTTGAAATGCCATAATCATCTGCAATTTCTTGCAATGTGATGGGTAAATCGGCCATGAGCCTTTGTTGAAAGATCTTTAGCTCTCTTTCATTCAGGTTTGTCGTAAACTCATCGAGACCCTTCTGCAAGATATCCTGAGTCTCTTTGGCCGCGATCAGTTCATCGGCCGGTTTTTGATCGACTGCAATAAAGTCTTTAAGGAGCGCCTCACCGGAACTTCCCACAGGTGCATCCAAGGCATATTCTGGCTGCTCAAGGCGTTTGCTCATCTCTTCAACCGCTTTTTCACTGACATCCAGCGCTTCGGATAGCATTTTGCGGTTTGGGTGGAATCCCAGGGCCTCTATTTTTTCCTTTTCCCGCATCAAGTTATAAAAGAGCCTTTTTTGGTCTTTGGTTGTTCCAATTTTGATGAGTCGGAAATTATCTAAGATATATTTTAAAATGAACGACCGAATCCACCACGCCGCATAATAGGAAAAGCGCGCTCCTTTGTCGGGATCAAATTTTTTGACTGCATGTAACAAGCCAACGCTACCTTCCTGAATTAAGTCCAAGATATTGTAATAGGCTTGGCGATATTCCATGGCGATTTTAACGACGAGCCTTAAATGCGAAGAAACTAATTTACGAGCCGCTTCTTTGTCTCCCTTTTCGCGATAGGCAATGGCCAGTTTTCTTTCCTCTTCAGCCGTCAACAGAGGGTATTTCCCGACTTCTTGAAGATAGCGTGATAAAGGATCAACGGTTGTTAAAGAACGCTGGCTCGTGGTTGCTCGTTTAGCCATATAGGTCGGGCATTATGCAGAGGATTGCTGGGAAATCAAGAATTCTTCTTAGGGTTTTTGCAATTTTTTGATCTCTGCCTTCAGCTCCAGGATTTTTCTTTCCCGATCCAACGTAGTCTGTTCAAAGGTTTTGAGCATTTTGAGCTTGGCACTCAATTCTTCATTTTTCTGTTGGAGTTCTTTGAGGAGCCTTTCTTTTTCCATGGCTAGAAACTTTTGTTCCACTGCCTTTTGGATAACTAAAGGGAGCGTATTTAAATATTGCATATCGGCCGATTTAACAATGTAGTCTTGAACCCCCATTTTCATTGCGGCTACCGCAATCTTTTCATCCCCACTTCCAGTCACCATAATGGCAACACAGCTGGGTTTGATTTTTTTGAGTTCCTCAAAGACAGCGAGCCCACTGATATCCGGCATCATTTGATCGAGTAAAAAGAAATCGTATTGTTGTTTTCTGGCCTTTTCCAAGCCTTGATTGCCACGCTGGGCGACATCGACCTGGAAACCCTCTTTTTCCAAGGCTTCTTTTGTCAAGAGCCCGACGCCTTCATCATCTTCAAAGAGTAAGATCTTCATAACCAGTATATCCTTGGTCTGGGAGAGAAACGACGCTCAAATATTCCCCTAAACCTTTAATTTTTTGTTTCAATTCTTCGTAGCCAATCGGTTTTATAATATAACCGGTGACTCCCAATTGATAGCAGTAGTTGATTTCCGTTTGGTTGGAGGTGGAGCTGATAATGATGACAGGAATGGATTGATACTTTTCGTCCTTCTTAAGATTCTTCAAAACGCCATAGCCATCAAGTTTGGGAAGTTTAATATCAAGCAAAATTAAGTCGGGCTTTGGATTTGCTTTGTGAATGAAAAGGAGCCCTGCTTCTCCATCTTTCTCGCGATAGATGTTTTGTATATTCAGACACTTCCTTAGAGTTTCTTCAATCAATAAGGCATGTCCCTCATCATCTTCAACCAACAAGACGTTCAGTTGTTTTTTAATCCCCATACTTTAATTTTAGCTGGATGGGACCTTTTTGGGTAGCGTGAAGTAGAACGTACTCCCCTCCCCTTTATACGACTCAACCCAAACCTTTCCGTCATGGCGCTGGACGATCTTTTTGACGAGTGCCAACCCTAATCCCTCTCCTTTCACAGGAATCTCCTCAAGTCGTTCAAAGAGTTTGAAAATTCGCTCCATGTCTTTTTTCGCAATGCCAATCCCCGTATCCCTCACCCAGAATTTGAAATAATCAAAGGTTTCTTCAAACCCAACCTCAATGGTTTTCTTGGGTTGGTTACCCATATAGTGGATGGCATTGCTGATCAGGTTTGAAAAAACCTGATTGATTTCATCTTTGCGGCACCAAATCTTTGGGAATTTTTTGGGCTTGATAAATTGAATGGAACGATCCTTCAATTCAAAATCGAACACGGCGCGAATATCCTCCACGATTTTATCCAGGTCATTTTCTTGAAAAGGATAGGCCTTATGCCCCACCCTGGCTACACGTAATAATCCCTGAATAAGGGCATCCATTTTTTCAACCCCTTTATGAATAAAACGGATACAGGTTGATAGTTCTTCTGATTTTGAGGGTTCCACTAATCCAGAAAGTTTTGTCGAAAATCCTTGAATGTTGATTAAGGGGGCGCGCAAATCATGAGAAACGATATGCAAAATACTTTCCATCTCTTCGTTTAGAGAAACTAAACGACGATTGATGGCCTCCAAATCACGATTTGTCAGCTGAAGGCTATCAACCAGTTTTTTGTTTTCTTTAAAGAGTCGGACTTCGCGGCAGGCCTTCTTGAGCAATACCTTCAGTTCTTCCATGTTGATCGGTTTCAAAATATACGCATAAGCCCCCTTGTTCACGGCATCAATCGCCATTTGCAATGAAGTATTGCCTGTCATCATGATGACGGCAGAGTCTGGATCCATCTCTTTGGTTAATTGGAGTACTTTGAGGCCATCAATGTCCGGCAACAGAATATCCGCTAAAATTAAACCCCCAGTCTGATGGGCAATTGCTTGGAGGGCTTTTTTTCCACCTTCAAAAGCTTGAACTTGATAACCATCCTCTTCTAAAATGTCTTGGAGGGTTTCCCTGGCACCTGCTTCATCTTCGATGAGGATTATGGGGATATCGGTGCCGGATGGAATGTGTGCTTTCTCTTTCGTTCCCATATTTCATCCATGATTTTGACGAGACGTTCCACATCGATCGGTTTGAACAAACAGGTATAAGCCCCCTTTTCAATGGCTTGTTGGATACTTTCTTCTGCCGTATAACCCGTTACCATGATCACAGGGACTTCAGGCCGGATTTTGTGTACCTCTTCAAAAACCTTGACCCCATCGATATCGGGGAGTCTGACATCTAAAAAGATGATGTCGAAGTTGCCTTGTTTGACCAAATCGATGGCTTCATTTCCTGTCTTGGCCGCAGCCACTTTATACCCTCTTGCTTCCAATAAATCTTTGAAGGTTTCACGATCTTCGAGTCTGTCATCCACCACCAAGATCAACATCTTGGTTAAGACACGCTCAATAGTAGAAATGATCCGTTCCATGTCGAAAGGTTTATAGACGACCGTGTATGCCCCTTCGATAATGGCCTCCTTGATGAGGTCTTCAACGGCATAGGCGGTCATCATGATGACGGCTACTTTTGGATTGATTTTTTTGACCTCACGAAATGTTTGGACTCCGTTGATCCCAGGCATTCGGATGTCCATAAAAATGATATCGTAATTTGTTTTTTTAACCTTGTCGATTGCTTGAAAACCGTCTTCCGCTACTTCAACAAAAAACCCCCTGTCTTCAAGAATATCCGTAAAGGTTTCCAACATGCCCGGCTGATCATCGACAATTAAAATTTTGATGTCTTTCTTTTGCATCTGTCCTCCTGGGCTATTGTGCCATAGGAACATCAATCATGAAAGTCGTCCCCTTACCCACTTGGCTGGTCACTTTTATTTTCCCCCCATGTCTCTCAATGATCCCGTGACTGACAGCAAGCCCTAGTCCAATTCCTCTAGACTTGGTTGTAAAAAATGGGTCGAATAATTTATTCAAATTTTCTTTGGGGATTCCCGATCCGGTATCCGAAAAATCGGCTTCGACGAAATTTCCTTCCTTATGGGTCCTGATTTTAAGCATGCCCCCTGTTTCTCCCATCGCTTGGATGGCATTCGAAATCACGTTGATAAAAACCTGTCTGAGTTGATCCCGATCGCCCATGGCGTTGGGGAGATCACTACTGAGCTCCTGAGAAAGAACGACATTTTTAGGAACCTCGATCGAAGCCAAAGCTTCTTTGATGACATCGTTGATGGGATTGGGGGCCAGGGCCGGTTTACGCGTTCTGGAAAATCCAAGAAGGTCATTAATGATTTTCGTTGAATTATCAATCTCATGCTCCATAATCTTCAAGTGTTTGTTTACTTTTTCGTCACTACTTGTGAGCTTCATTTTCAGAAAATAGACCGCATTTTTAAGGACACCCAAGGGGTTTCTAAGTTCATGCCCTACTCCGGAGGCCAACTGCCCCACGGCAGCCAGTTTTTCCTGTTGCAGGAGTTTTTCTTGTGTTTCTCTAATCTCTTCATTGGCGGCTTCCAGCTCCTCGTTAGTCGATTTTAATTCCTCATTGGTCGTCTGGAGTTCTTCATTGAAGGTTTTCAGCTCTTCGTTTTTGTCCTGAATAGATTCCGTCATGGCATTAAAGGAGGCAGCCAACTCTCCAATTTCGTCTTTGGATGTGATCGGCACTCTCTGAGAAAGATCACCGGCTGCAATTTGTTTCGTAACGGACGTGAGTTTTTGAATGGGGGCTAACACACTCTTGCGCAAAAGAAGGATCATCAAGAAGCTCATGGCGCCAAGGGAGAGTAAAGTCAGAAGAAGAATACGATTTCTTGCCTGGGCGATCTGTCCCTCAATATATTCCAGCGACATGCCTGTTTCCACCACTCCAATGAGGTTTTTATCTTCCGAGAAAATGGGAACGAGCGAGCTATAAAGGGCCTTTCCTTCCACTGTTTCATATTCTTGATGGGGTTTCTTGGTTTTCAAAACATTGCGGAGATCCTCAAATTCATTGATTTTATTTTGTCCCAACCATTTCCGATCCGTATCCCCGATGACAACGCCGTCCGAATCATAGACAATTATTTCGGAAACCCCCTCGGTTTTGCCGATCTCTTCCGCCAAACGTTGTAGATAGTTGCGACCACCCCTATCGTCACTCAAAACTTTTTCGAGGTTTAGGGCGACAACACTTGCCAAGAGGTTGGCCTGGTCTTTCAACGTGATGGTTTGGGCAATCTTGACCAGATCGACATTTACCTCGCCTATTCCCACGATCTCGTTTTTGCCCCCTTTTTCCATGTAAATGGGAAATGTGTTGCTATAGAGTTTCTTGCCTTCCACCGTTTCCACATCCTGAAAAGTCTTGCCGGTCTCCAAAACCTTTTTGACATCCTCAAACACTTGAGCCTTGGACTGTCCGATCCATTCTCGATCGCTGTCGGCAATTACGGTCCCTTTTGGGTCATACACGATGACTTCGTTGATGCCCGGCAGTGCCCCCAATTTTTCGGTCATTTTTTGCAGATACCCGCGATTATCAAAATTGTCGGACATTAGTTTGCCCACGGTGAGGCTCATTGAATTGGAAAGCAGGTTCGATTCTTTTTGCATCTTTTCAGTGAGGGCATTGGACTGACGTTGAATCATCACGAGTGATCCTATTCCCATCACGACAATGAGAGTGAAAACGATGGCGAAAATAGTTTTTTTAGTCAAAGTCATAAAGTAGTTGAAAAACGGCTTTCCAATTAAACTCCTCGTCTTTGGTCACCGGAACCTGGACGCCTGCCCTCGTTTGAAAGCGATCGGAAAAGGCGTAAATAAGTCCCGGCGTCATCAAGACGATTTTTTCCTTTGCGAAGTGGCTATTGACCTCCAGGAGAGGACTTAAACCGAAAGGAAACGTATAGGCCAGGGCGGCATCCACCTTGTAGCTATTTTTCTTTGCCTCTTGAGCCTCTTCGCCACGCACATTGACCACACGCTCGTAAGAAAAATCACCCAGCAAAGAGAGGGCCCCCACACCCTTTGCAACGGCTATAAAAGGGCCTACTTCTGTTAGGCCTTCACCAAGATCTTTGGTCGTATTTCCTGTAGGCCAGGTGGCTTCAATCCCACCGGCAAGATAAAAATTCAAATCTTCCTTGGAATAAAAAGCCTTGATGGCTGTTTCGATATCCCCAATGCCAGATTGATTGTCACTCGATTTTGGAAAGCGATTTACGAAAGGAAGTTCAAAATCAAATTCGATAGGATCGAAAAAGGAATATTCCACTTCCAAGGAGCTTGTCCATTTATCTTGCGTCCCTGAATGAGAGGTATCCGATCCCAAAATGACTTCCCTTTCCTTGGGCGCGTATTTTGTTTTTAGGGGAATGACTATTTCATTTTCACTGGCGAAGGCGGCATTGCAAAGGATCATTAGGATCACTCCTGAGATTGCAAAGATTTTGTTTTTCATTTCCACTCCTTTTTTAAGAGGTTCGTCTGTTTATCGACAACCTCAAAAAGTTTTTTAGAATCACCCCAAAGGGATTCTGCCTTTCCTAGCCAGAGAAATCCTCCGGGCTTAAGCGAGTCATAAAACTTGAGGAGAACTTTTTCTTGTAACTCTTTGAAAAAATAGATCAGGACATTTCGACAAACGACTAAGTCAATGTCTTTTGGAAATGTTTCACCAACCAGATCCAGTTTCTTAAATTGAACGGAATTTTTGACGTCCGAAATATCAAGGTCCTTCAATTTTTCTTTTGGATACTCCCCTTTTTTAGCAAACTGAATGGAGGCTTCATCGATATCGGTGCCAAGGATTTCATATGGGGTTCCTAAACTGTTTTGCTTGAGATATCGGTCAAAGGATAACGCCAGTGAATAGGTCTCTTCCCCGGTGGCACAGCCCGCAGACCAAATTTTTACAGAGTTTTGCTTGGCAAGAGAGGGCCAAATCTTTTCGCAAAGGGATTCTTCAGACCAATCCCTAAAAAAATCGGTGACGCGAATCGTTAAGTCTCTTAAAAGAAAATGGCATTCCTCCGGGGAGTTTTCCAGGATTTGCACATAAGTCGGGTAATCCGTCGAATGAGTTGCGTGAAGACGTCTTACAACTCTTCTTTCCAACGTTGATTCGCGATAACCTGTAAGGTCGTATCCCGTTTTTTTGAAGAGTTTCTCAAGCACGTTGGAGAGTCCCGGGTTCATACCGAAATTGTACCATTCGGTTCAAAGGGTAACAAGCCCCACTTCCTTAGTCGGATAAAGTCCATTTCCCTTTATTTCTCCTCCTTTTTCCAATTTTGGGATAAAATCAAAGGCGATGGCAAAGGCTTCCCTTTTTGTAGATGTCTTACGGATTTTCTGTGGGGCTGTCATTTTTGTGATTGCCACGCTGGCTTTAGTTGGCGCTACGACGCATCAACCCGTTTTGACCTCTTGGTTGCCAAATACAAAGCCCATGATGGCAGTCCCTGCCCTCTCTTTTGGGTTTCTTTCCTTTTTTCTATGGATCCCTCTTCAAACCAATTTCCAGAGTTTTTTAAAACCTCTCTACAAATTCTTACTCTCAGGCATCATGGTTTTGATATTGATGAGTCTCTTCAGACCAACTTGGTTTGAAACGAGTGGTATTGCAATCCCGACCGGGATTGGTCTTTTATTAGGGGCCATAGGGCTTTTTATTTATTGCTCAGCCAAAACAGTTCACCCCAACCAAAATTTTTTGATTAGTTTGTTGGGCTTGAGTGTTATCGGTTTAGGTCTTTTCAGTCTCGGCGAATATATCATTCGACTCAGCCCTGTTTATGCAGCGCTTCCGGCCATTGAGGACATTTCAATCCCTTCTTCCGTCTGCCTAGTTTTATTGGGGACTGGAATCAATTATCTCAGTCTTGTCATGCCCGTTCCCAAACTGCTGTTTGAGAGAACTTTGCGCCATAGTCTGATTCGAATTTATCTTGGAGTCTCTTTGTTATTAGTCGCCGCAGGCAGTTTCTTTTCGGTTCAAATGATCCACCGTTTGATTTTTCAAATGGTCCCACAAGAAATTGTATCTTCTCTAGGGAGTACCATTTTGAGCAATCTCATCCATCTCATCCTTTTAGGTGTCAGCGTCGGCGTTGTTTTTGTTGTCTTGGTGGGAATGTATTTGTCCAGTAGGTTCAAAAGATCCTTTGAAGAGCTCAAAACATTGGCATACCAGATCGAAAAAGGCCAGATATCGCCAAGTTTAGAAATTATTGAAGCAAACGAATGGGAAGAACTCAAAGATGTAAAGGGCTCACTCATTCATGTCGGTCGGAATTTAATCGAGGCGAGACAAAATTTAGAGAGCAAACTTAAAGAACTGGAAACGACGGGTGCTGAACTCCGTGATTCACAAAAGATCGCACTTTCTCTTCTAGAAGACACAGAAAATGCCAACCGGCAGTTGGAAGAGGCAAAAGGGGCTCTGCAGCAACTAAACCTCACTCTTGAAACGAAGGTGGAGGAAAGAACCCGTGAATTAAAATTGGCTCAGGAAAAACTTGTTCGAACTGAGAAATTGGCGGCCCTCGGTCAGCTAGCCAGCGCCGTTGCCCACGAGATTCGAAATCCCCTCACCGGCTTAACTAATTCAGCCTATTTTCTGAAACTTTGCGAAGATGAGATTAAAAGCATGGAAGTCAAAAAACATGTGGAACTCATCAACAAACAAGTGGGCAATATCGACCAGATCATTTCTAATTTGCTTGAATTTGCCAGAGTCAAAGAACCGGAAAAGAAAGAAACAGATGTTCGTGGCCTTATCCAAAGCGTAATCGAAAAATTCCCTCCTCCCTCGAATGTTCGTCTTTTGCTTGAGACACCCTCAAAAATACCGACGATCAAAGTGGATCCTTTTCAAATGGGCCAAGTTTTAGGTAATTTGATGACCAACGCCTACCAAGCGATGGCCAAGGGGGGTGAATTAAAAATTGCGGCGGAGGATAAAAGCGGGGTTTTTAGCATTACTTGCCAGGATACCGGTTCCGGAATTACCTCTGAAAATTTGACCAAGATTTTTGAGCCTCTGTTTTCGACCAAGCCTAAAGGAACGGGCCTAGGGCTCGCCATCTGCAAGCAATTGGTGGAAAAACAGGGGGGTACTTTAGAGGTAGAAAGTACTCCTGGCAAGGGGTCGAGATTTATTGTAAAATTATCAAGAGGAGGATGAACATGGTAGAACCAACTACACAAGGGGTGGAACCGAAGCCAGCCCAGAGGGAAATAACGAAGGTGTTGATCGTGGATGACGATGAAACGATTCGGACTACTTTAGGTGATATTTTCAGAAAGAGGGGTTATTTTATTGCCGCAGTGGGGACAGCTGCTGAGGCCTTGGAACAAGTCAAAAAGAACCCCTTTCACTTCGCTGTCATCGATATTCATCTTCCGGATATGTCGGGCACCGAGCTGTTAGAACAAATCCGTAAAATTAATTTTAAAATCAATTGCATCATGATCACGGGACACTCCGAAGAAAAACCCGAGGTGAGCGTGGAAAAAGGAGCGATGGCGCACTTGATGAAACCATTGAAGCTGGATCAGTTGATGGCCATTTTTAACCGAAAGGAAGTGTGATTCATACGGTTAAAGAAATTTATGAACAGAGCATCCAGGTTGTTGAGGACTTCTATAAAAAAGTAGGTGCTGGTGAAAATCCCAACCCCTCTCCTGTTTTTTTGCAAGCGGATCAGCTGCTCCGTGCTGTAGAAACTTCTGGCGCTTCATTGCTAGAGTTAACGCGCCAGGCTTACGAAAATAATTTGTATCGTCATGTTGTGAATGTGACCATTGTATCTCTTACCTTGGGTTGTGCTCTCAAATTGAAGGCCGATAAACTGAGCGTATTAGCAAAAGCAGGTCTCCTCTTTGACCTTGGGATGATGAAGATTCAAGGGGGTGACATGAGTCACATTAGACAGCATCCTGAAACAAGCGCAAAAATTTTGGAGGGCCTACCAGATATTCCACCAGATGCTATACAAGTTGCCCTGCAACACCATGAACGGCGTGACGGGAGTGGTTATCCAAAAGGACTAAAAGCCGAAGAAACTCACCCCATGGCCCGCATTGTGGCGCTTGCCGATACCTTTTGCAATCTTACCCACGTGGCCCCAGGACAACGAATACTTTCTCTCAATGAAAGCATGCGAGAATTGCTAAAAGGAAAAAGCCTTTTTGACGACAAGTGTCTGCGCGCTCTTTTGGAAAATGTAACTTTTTATCCTAAAGGAACGTGGGTTAAACTTTCCACAGGAGACACAGGCAAAGTTGTGGCTGAAAATCTTGGAATGCCACTAAGACCCATCATTAAAATCTATTGTGATCAGGATGACGAAAGAATTTATAGTGAGCAATTTGTCGATTTGAAAAGCGCAACCGGTATATTTATCAATCAAGTCCTTTTAGAAGAAAAATTAAAACAGAAAGGAATTGATCTGTCATGGTCCTAGGCTTTGGTAGAAAGAAGATTTTAATTGTTGAGGATAATCCTGACCAACTCACCATTTTGAAGTCGGTTCTCGAAAAGCAAGGGTTTAAAATTATTACGGCAACGGATGGTGAAGAGGCAGTTGATCGATCAAAAGACGAGACTCCCGACCTTATTTTGATGGATATCAATATGCCGGGATTGCGTGGCGACATGGCGGCTCTAAGAATCCGTGGGGATGCTACCACCAAAGATATTCCCATCATTATGCTGACGGCGGTTGATGATGTTCAAGAAAAGGTTTTGGCCTCCCAGACTGGTGCTGTCGACTACATTACAAAACCTTACAAACCGGAAGAATTGTTAGCTAAAATCAAAGCTCATATCTAGGTCATGTCATTCATTCTTGGCCTTCTCCGGCATATCCAACAGTTGAGAAAGCGCCCTTATTTTTATTGAGATTGTTTCCCCCTGTCTACCTGGCGTAGGGGGTGGTGAAAACACGTGGTCCTTTTTGGGTCGTCCCAAAAATGCCGCTCGACGCTCGGCGATTTTGTCTTTAATATCCCGGTTGTTAAAATCGCCTGCGCGACGGTTTTCACCACCCCCTCCGCCACGCCAGAAGGAAACAATCTCTAATCATCAATGAAGGGCGCTTTCTCAATGCACATACCCTCTCCGAACTGAATGAAAAGGGGCGTGTCGATGAGGATCCTGAAGGTCGTCTCGGAGGCCATTTTATCAGATGGGATCGAATGCCAAAATGGCCGAGAGCCGAGCGAATTTTTTGGGTCACCCAAAAAATATCGCGTACCTTCAGGATTCTCAGCGACAGGTAGCCCCTTTTCAAGGGGTCGCAGAAGGTAGATCAAGGAAAGGACGGGACACGCATTGGCAACGCGACTTAGTTCAGATCATATTTCTTAAAATCTTGAATCAATTTTTTTGCCTCTTCCAAGTCAGTGGTGGGCTTTTTACAGACATTATTTTCACAAACATATACAGTGGTTTTGTCGTCAATCAGGGGCTTGTTGCCGATCGTCACCACTTTGTTTGGTAAGAATTGTTTGTAGGCAAAATCAACAATTTCTTTGGCGGCCTTGTCTTGTAACGGGCCAGCAATCACAATTTCTTTAGAGGAATCCAAATAATAATCGATAGCAATCAATCCTTGTGCAAATCCTGAAGGATAGCGATTTGCCTCTCCCGCCATCGTGGCTAGCAATGTCTCCATTTTCTTGCGATATTCTTCTTCAAAAGTTAGCGCATACAACTTTAAGAGATTGAGTGCGCTGATTGCATTGCCCGAAGGAATCGCCCCATCATGGAATTCTTTTTTATGAATGAAGAGGGTCTTGTCGTTAGGATCACCGGAAAAATAGCCCCCTTCCTTCTCGGAGTCCCAAAAGTGTTTGTCTTGGGTTTGCTGGAGGGTTTTTGCCCATTCAATCCACTTCCCATCAAAATCCGATTCATAAAGAGTCAGCAGTCCATAGATCAAAAAAGCGTAATCATCCAAAGTCCCTAAGAATTTGCTATCTCCTTCTCGATAACGCCGCAGAAGTTTTCCATCTTTGAAAAGATTCTGTTTGATAAACGCTGCACTTTTTTGGGCGGCCTTCAGATAGCTCTCGTTGCCAAGTACTTGGTAGCCCTTGGCAAAAGCCGCGATCATGAGGCCATTCCAGGAAGTTAAAACCTTGTCGTCTTTGTGGGGTGGGGTTGCTTGGTGCCGCTCTTCGGCACTCAAGGCATAGTATTCTCCTTCTTTGTCAACCTCTCCCGCATCTTGGGCCGAATAAAACCCTCCTTCAGGATGGGTCATTTCACGCAGCACATAATCGAGAGTTTCTTCGGCAACGTTTTTGTAGAGTTCTTTTTTGGTTACTTGATAGGCCTCCAAATAAGTCCAGACCAACAGGGCGTTGTCGTAGAGCATCTTCTCAAAATGTGGGACTTCCCATCTTTCATCGGTTGAATAGCGGTGAAAACCGCCGCCAATATGGTCATAGATTCCACCTTGTGCCATCGCATCCAGTGTCTTTGTGACCATGTTCAAGGCCTCTTCGTTTCCGGTGCGACGGTTGATTCGAAGCAAAAGAGAAAGGGCTTTTGAAGGTGGAAATTTAGGTGCTCCACCAAAGCCGCCATAGGCGTGATCAAAGCTTTGTTGAAATTGTTTGAAAGCTTTTTGAAGGAGCTCATTTCCCCTCTCCCCAACCCTCTCCCACAGAGGAGAGAGGGAATCTCCTCCCCCCTTGTGGGGGAGGACTGAGGAGGGGGGAGATTGCAATTGTTCGGTGATTTTGTTCGCCGATTCCAAAATTTTTTCAGGTTCCTTTTGCCAAACAGACTGAGTATTGGAAAGAAGTTGCAAAAATTGGGCACGCCAAAAAAACGTGCCACCATAAAACGGTTTCAAGTCCGGGGTTAGAAAGACACTCATGGGCCAACCCCCCTGCCCCGTCATCGCCACCACCGCATCCATATAGATTTGATCAACATCGGGATGCTCTTCTCGATCCACTTTGATACTGATAAAATCTTTATTTAAGACATCCGCCACTTCCTGGAGTTCAAAAGAATCCTTTTCCATCATGTGGCACCAGTAACAGGTGGAATAACCAATGGAGAGAAAGATAATTTTATTTCCCTTTTTAGCTGCTTGAAAAGCCTCATCCCCCCAGGCAAACCAATTCACAGGATTATCCTTATGTTGGAGCAAATACGGGCTTTTTTCCTTTCCCAGGCGATTATATTTTTTTTGGTCCATAGTCCTTAGTCCATAGTCCTTAGTCCACTCAGTGGGCCTCGGCCCAGGTTGATCCGACACCACAATCCACAACAAGAGGGACATCAAGAAGATGAGCCTTTTCCATTTCTCCCTTAACAAAATCTTGAACGGGCTCGATGTCCTCCTTTGGAACTTCAAAAACCAGTTCGTCATGAACTTGTAAAATCATTTTGGCCCTTGGGGAAATCTTCTCAAGCCCCCGATCAATTTCAATCATCGCCTTTTTAATGATATCGGCCGCAGAGCCTTGAAAAACGGTGTTGAAAGCCATTCTTTCCGCATTAAGTTTGACATTAATATTGCGACTCAAAATATCGGGGATAAAACGTCTTCTGCCCATGATGGTTTGAACAAAACCTTTATGTCTACATTCTCCAAGTATTTTCTCTTTAAATACATATACTTTACTATATTTTTTAAAGTAATTCTCGATGTATTTTTGGGCCTCCCCCACTTCGATTTTTAATTGTTGGGATAAGCCGTAGGGGGTTTGACCGTAAATGGTGGCAAAGTTGACTGTTTTGCCAACCCCTCTTTGTACCTCTGTTACTTTTTTGAGGTCGACTCCAAAAAGGACTGCGGCGGTTTGGCGGTGGACATCTTGGCCTTCCATAAAGGCTTCCATCAAGGCTTCGTCCTTGGCATAGTGGGCTAGGATTCTCAACTCAATTTGGGAATAATCGGCGGAAAGCAAGACAAATCCTGGCTCAGCAATAAATGCTGTTCTAATTTTTCTCCCCTCTTCTGTTCGAATCGGAATATTTTGAAGGTTAGGATCGGAGCTTGAAAGTCTTCCCGTGGCGGCAACCGTTTGGTTAAACGAAGTATGGATTCTACCTGTTTGGGGATGGATTAATGCCTGTAGGGCATCGGTATAGGTCGATTTCAGTTTGGATAGGGAGCGATACGATAAAATAAGGGCAGGCAACGGATGTGCGAGGACCAACTCTTCCAAGACCTCTTGGCTGGTAGAATAACCGGTTTTGGTCTTTTTGCCGCTAACAAGGCTCAGTCTTCCAAACAAAACTTCGCCCAGTTGCTTCGGAGAATTGATGTTAAAAGGTCCCTTGGAAATTTCGTAAATCTGTTTTTCCAATTTTTTGAGTTCTTGATCAAACTCTTGAGATAATTTTTTGAGAATGTTTGCATCAACTTTCACCCCACCCATTTCCATTTTTAACAGCACTGCCATTAAAGGCATCTCCAGCCCTTGAAAAAGAATCATTAAATTTTCTTTTTCCAATTCCTTCATGAAAATTTGAGCTAGTTGCCAGGTGCAGTCGGCATCTTCGGCGGCATAATCGCGGGCAACCTCTAGGGGAACCTCTGCAAATGATTTTTGTTTTGAGCCCTTTCCTGTGACCTCTTCGTAGCGAATGGTTCGGTGATCCAAATGCTGTTGGGCCAAATCATCCAGATTATGGGGGCCTGCCGGATTCAATAAATAAGAGGCAATCATGGTGTCACAAAAAATGTTTTGAACGTCGAAGCCCAATCGTTTTAAGATTGCCCAGTCATATTTAAAATTTTGACCTACTTTTGGAATTTGGGGATCGGCAAGAATGGGTTTCAAGAAGGCACTGACCTTCTCAAGAGAAATTTGTTTAGGTGTATCAAGCCCAATATGACCCACGGGAATATAGACCGCCTCCCCTTTTGCCCAGCTTAAACTGAAACCGACCACTTCTGCCTTCATGACATCCAAAGAAGTAGTTTCCAAATCGACAGCAAGTATCGGTTTTTGCTTTTCAAGTTTCGCAACAAGGTTTTTCAATTCCTCTTCTGCCAAGATCAACTGATAACCTTTTTTTGAGAGAGTTTCTTTGGGAACCAAATCGGAGAGGAGTCGGGAAAATTCCAACTCTCTAAATAATCGATGACAAGCCTCCATGTTTAAAGAACGATAGCGCAACATTTCCTCATCCCATTTCAGGGGAACGTCCGTGTGTAGGGTTGCCAGTTTTTTTGAAAGCCTTGCTTTCTCGACATTTTTTTCTATATTTTCTTTTAGCTTGCCGGTTAGTTTGTCGACATTTTTTAAAACCCCCTCCAGATCGCCATATTCTTGAATCAATTTGCTGGCCGTTTTGGGACCCACCCCCGGAACACCGGGAATATTGTCGGAGGCATCACCTGCCAAGCCCATCCAGTCCGCAATTTTTTCAGGTCCCACACCAAAACGTTCGATAACATCTTTGATCTCATAATGTTTTTCTTTCATCGTGTCCCACATTTTGATCGGACCTCCTACCAATTGCATTAAATCTTTGTCGCCGGAAATGACGGTGACTTCAAAACCTTTCTCCTTTGCTTTTTTTACCATGGTTGCAATCACGTCGTCGGCTTCAAAACCAGGCTTGGCAAGCATCGGAACATTCAAAGCCTCAACCACTTTGGGAATATATTCAAATTGTGGCACTAGGTCATCGGGCGGTTCTTTGCGGTTCGCTTTATATTGATCATACATTTTGTCACGGAAGGTCGCTTCTTTTGTGTCGAAAATAATCGCCCAGTATTCGGGTTTCACATCCTTGGCGAGCTTCAAAAGCATCTGTGTGAAACCATAGATAGCATTGGTGGGAAGGCCTTTCGATGTGGATAAAGGTCGGACGGCATAGTAGCCTCGAAAAATATACCCCGCCCCATCAATCAGATAAAGATGTTTAGGAGAGCTCATGGATAAGTTGGCGGGCTTGCTCCGCCACCTGGCGAGCAAAGTAGGTAATAATGATGTCGGCGCCGGCGCGTTTGATGGCGGTCAGGGATTCTAGGATGGCTGCTTTTTCTTTGAGCATCACATATTCTCCACTCACCTGATAGGCGGCGATGGGGAGATCGAATCGCTCTTTGGCCTTTGCAATGATATCGAGATAGGGCAAAGCTGGTTTGACCATCACAATGTCGGCCCCCTCTTCAATGTCGAGAGCTATTTCGCGCAGGGCTTCCTTCGCATTGGTGGGGTTGAGTTGATAGCTCTTGCGATCCCCAAAGTTTGGGGCGGAATGAGCCGCATCGCGAAAGGGCCCATAAAAAGCACTAGAATATTTGGCGGCATAGCTCATGATCGGTGTCATGGAAAATCCACCCTCATCCAAAAATTTGCGGATGACTTTGATGCGGCCATCGAGCATGTCGGAGGGGGCAATCATATCGGCACCGGCTTCGGCGTGTCGCAGGGCCATTTGTACCAGCACTTCCAGGCTGGCATCATTTTGAATCTCTCCTTTGGAATCGACCAATCCGCAATGGCCATGATCGGTGTAGGCGCACAAACAGACATCGCTCATCACCACAAAATCAGGTTTTGCATCTTTGACGGCGGCAATGGCTTGAGCAACTAAAGAATCCTTTTTGGTTGCTTCGCTTGCGTGGGGGTCCTTTTTAGTAGGGACTCCAAAAATCAAAATTCCCCCTATTTTTTCTTCATGTAATTTCTTAACTTCTTTGGCTAACTGATCGACGGAATAGCGATATTGCCCTGGCATTGAAGAAATCGGTTCTACGATGTTGTGGCCTTCCACCACAAACGTGGGCCAAACCAGTTGCGCTGGATTCAAATGGGTCTCTTGGACCAAACGTCTTATTTGGGGTGTAAGTCTTAGTCTTCTTAAACGGGTTTGGGGAAACATTTGAGGATGTCCCCTACCACATAAAGAGATCCGGTGGCAACAGCCAAGTCGGAGGGAGTCATTTGAGAGACAAGTGTTTTCAAGGCCTTAGCAGGACTTTCTTCAAAAACCTCAACCGGTTTGCCAAATTCTTTTAGATGGTTTGCAAGTTCTTGAGCTGGCAGTCCTCTTTCAGAGGGTGGAGTGACACAGACAAAGCGCTTTGCAACAGGCGCGAGGGGAGCAAACATTTCTACCCAATTTTTATCTTTCAGGGCACCGACCAGAAAGTTAATTTTTCTTTCAGGATACGTTGCGACTAAATATTGTGCCAAACTTTCCAGGGCCGCTATATTGTGAGCCCCATCCAAAAGAATGGTCGGTTTTTCACAGATTGTTTGCAGTCTTCCTTCCCACTCGGTTTTTGCCAACGCGTTTGGGGCAATCGATTCAACCAGGTCTTCGATCAGTAAAACTTTGGCGGCCTCCAAGGCACAGGCTGCATTTGTTTTTTGATACTCCCCTTTCAAATTTAATGGAAAGTCGATGGTTTCGGGATCGGCCCACTTGAGTTCGACACCCAGTTTTTGACACGATTCTTCAATGACCAAAGCGGCCTCTTCAACTTGCGGGGCGCTGACCACCGTCATTTCTGGTTTTACGATGCCACATTTTTCCAACGCAATCTTTGTGACGGAGTCGCCGAGATAGATTTGATGGTCCAGTGTGATGGGGGTGAGAATCGCCACCTGGGGCTTTAAAATATTGGTAGCGTCGAGGCGACCGCCTAAGCCTGTTTCCACAATCGCAATATCGATTCCCATTTTTGAAAAATATTCAAAACCAACGAGTGTGGTCATTTCAAAATAACTTAAGTATTCTTCTTCGGGGAGCAACGCCCTTATGTTTTTAATGAGTTCTGTCAACGCTTCCCAAGAAATATTTTCCCGATTGATTTGAATCCGTTCGCGGACATCAACAAGATGGGGTGAGGTGATCAAACCGGTTTTATAACCGGCCGCCTGTAAAATAGAGCTTAGAAAAGCGGCTGTTGACCCTTTTCCATTTGTCCCCGCAATATGAACGCTTGCATAGGTTTCCTGCGGGTTGTTGAAAAGCAAGCAGGCTTCCCGCATGGCTTCGAGATTCAATCGAAAATCTTTTCGGATCAGCCTTTCAAGATAATGGATCGTTTCGTGTTCCATATGGCTATCGTTAAGTGGCGGGTGGCCCGGAGTGTTTGTCGTGGGGTTTAGTTAGGGGCCCCCACGAAAACACGGAGGGACAGGACCCGCCACTTAACTATTTTACCTTTAAAACAACCAAGGTGGTGTCGTCTTGGCCGGCGTCAGTATGGATGAAGTGGCGCCACGATTTCAAGAGATAATCAAGGGCGGCTTGAGCGCTCATGGAAGCACACTCCTGCGCCACTTCAAGAAGCCGTTTGCTTCCAAATCGCCTTCCTTCGGGTGAGGCGGCCTCGGTCAATCCATCGGTGTATAAAATAAGCATATCTTCCGATTCTAATTGGCAAGTCTTTTCGTGAAAGTTCAAGTTTTCTTCAATGCCTAAAAGAGAATCTTGTGTCATGAGCCATTCGGCGGTTTTCTTTTTAGCCCGCCACAGTAAAGGAGGATTTTGCCCCGCATTCGTAAACAGGAGGGTTTTTGTTTTTAGTTGATAAGAGGCGTAAAAAAACGAAATAAACTGTTCGGATTGGAGAAGATCGCTAAAAAGAACTTGATTGATTGCTTGAACTATTTTGGCCGGTGATTCTCTTTTTTGAATTTCTAGTTTTAGGCAAGAGCGAAAAGCGCTAGCCAACAGAGCACCGCCGACACTGTGTCCGGAAACATCGGCAATCGCCAAGGCCAGACAATTTTCCGGCAACACCAAAAAGTCATAATAATCGGCCCCCACTCGGCTTGCCGGAATTAATTGTCCAGCCAGTTCCACCCCTTCTATTTTTGGAGGTTTTTGTGGGAGTAATCGTTGTTGGATGTCACGGGCTACTTCTAATTCAAGTTGCGCTTGCTCAGCGCTTTTGAGTTGTTCTGCCAGATCACAAAGATGCATGTAGGAGGCGACTTGGTTGGATAAAGTAGATAATAATTTTAAATCTTCTTGAGTGAACGGTTCCCCCGATTTTTTATCGGTGAGATTAATTACCCCCACTGGGACCTGCCCCATTTTCATCGGAAAGGAGGTAACAGGCGAGATCATGAAAGAGTGTGTTTTGTAACGAGGGCTCCCTTTTAAGTTTTTGATTAAGATCGACTTTCCTTCTTGAAAAACCCTGCCACTTTGTCCTTCCCCCACCGGTATTTCAACACTCTTCCAGACTTCCGGTTCAATTCCCCTTGCCGCCACAATCTTGAGCATTCGGGATTTGGGGTCATAACGCATGATGGAGGCTCGTTCGACACCCATGGTATTTACAATTTCGTCTAAAATAATATCGTAGACTTCCGCGAGGCTTGCTGCCTGCGTGATGACCCTCGAGAGTCTATGAAAAATTTCTAAAGGTTCTTTAGCCATGATGAATTTGTGCCTCAAAAATATGCAAATCTTTTTTGCGATGATTAGTCATGCGGTCCGCCTTTGCCCGAATCAAGGTAAGACCGCGCCCATGTGTTTGCCATTTGTTTTTTTGTTCTTTTAAAGCTTGGAGGTTAAAGCCCTTTCCGCTGTCGACTATGCGAATGGCAGTTTTTTTAGAGTGGAAGTGTAAGTCGATATCGATCCATTTTTCTTTTTTGCCCTTATGTCCATGGATGACCGCATTGCTAAAGGCTTCCACTAATATTTGTGTCAGATCAAACGCGTTGTCTATTTTGAACGCTTTGAAAATTTTGGTTAGAAAAATGAGATACTGAAAATCGCTTAAAGTTTGGAACTTCAATCTAAAGTTTTTTCTTTTCATGAAAATCGCTCAACGGCTGTTTTTAAATCATTTGAAATCTCGAAGAGATGATGTAGCCGCGTGATTTCAAAAACACTGCGAACCTCTTGGTTTAAGCCAGAGACTTTGAGATCCCCTTTTTGGGTTCTGACCCTTCTCAAAAGTGAAATCATGGCACCGAGCCCCATACTGTCGACAAAATCGAGGTGAGAACAGTCAAGAACGATGCGGTGGCATCCTTCTTCAACCAATTTGTAAGCAGTCTTTTTGAAAGAGGCAACCGAATCGGCATCCAGGTTTCCTTTGACGTGTAAGATTGTCACCCCATCCGCTTTTTTCGTCTCAATTTGCATAACCCCTCCTTGGCGTTGGAGCAAACGGGTCCTGTCCCTCCGTGTTTTCGTGGGGGCCCCTAACTAAACCCCACGACAAACACTCCGGGCCACCCCTTTGCTCCAAAACCCCTCCGCTCCAATCATTTTGTTTTGGAAATCGCGCAAGGGTGGGAGTGGGGGTGGGCAAAACATCTGTGCGGGAACGAGGGCGTATTGAGTCAACAAAAATCATATTCGTTTCTGCAGATAGAGCTGACGGCAGGCAAGATACTATCTGCATCCTTTGAAACGAAATGATTTTTTTGACGAGATAGCCCGAAGTGGAGCACGGTTTTGAACATCCCCACTCCTGACCGAAAGCGATTTCCACAATTTTTTTATGCCCTAATTCCATATTGTTTAATTTTGCGATACAATGTCGCCTGTCCAATTTTCAAACATCTTGCCGCCTGGGCAACATTGCCCGTGCAGGCCTTCAATGCCGCTTCGATGGCGTAGCGCTCCACCAAGGTTAACGGTAAAACCTTGCCTTGTTCCGGCTTTTCTGTTGCTGGCATCGGTGGTGCTGTCACAGGAGCTGTTGTTGAAGGTTGCTGCAATATTTGTGGCAAGTATTGTCGTTTAATTTTTGTGTCATTGTGTAACACGACAGCCCGTTCAATTGCATTTTCTAGCTCTCGAATGTTTCCTGGCCAATCGTAGGCAACCAACGCCTCCATAGCATCCGGCATAAAATCCAAAAAAATCTTTTCATTTTTATGAGAATATTTTTCGAGAAAGTGTTTGGCTAAAAGTGGGATATCTTCTTTTCTTTCTCGGAGTGGTGGAAGTTGAATGGCCACCACGTTGAGCCGATAATAGAGATCTTCACGAAATTTATTTTGACTGACGGCTTGAGCAAGGTCGCGGTTTGTTGCCGCAATGATGCGAACATCGACTTTAATCGATTCGTTTCCGCCAACCCGCATGAATTGTCTCTCCTGCAAGAAGCGAAGCAGTTTTACCTGCAATGAAGGATCCATTTCACTGATTTCATCCAAGAAAATGGTCCCACCATCGGCCCTTTCGCAGCAACCGATGTAGCGCCGATCTGCACCTGTGTAAGCCCCTCTTTCATGCCCAAAGAGTTCGTTTTCCAAAAGCTCTCTAGGAATCGCTCCACAATTAATATCGATGAAACGTCTTCCACTTCTGGGACTTAAGCGGTGGGTTGCTTTAGCGACGAGTTCTTTGCCTGTACCCGATTCCCCCAGGATTAAAACCGTTGAATTGGTCTTGGCAACATTTTGAATCGTTTGAAACATGCTTTGTATGCTAGGGGATGTTCCAATCATCTCATCGAGTTTTGTGGTGAGCCCCAATTGATTTTCGAGGAGAAAGACCCGCTTGGTTAGTTTGTAGAGTCGCATGGCGTTTGCAATCGACATTTGGAGTCTCGCCCCATCGATTGGAAAATGGAAGTATTCATAAACACCCATTTTCATAAGGCGTACTACCTCCGGGACCTCTTTGGAATGGCTCACGACAATCACTGGAAGGTTGTCATCATATTGTTTGATCCCTTCGAGGATGCTCCCGTCCAATTTTTTGGGATCTTCCACCAAGAGCATGACACACTCCGGTGACTCGACAGGGAGTTTGTTGCTCATTGACTCCAGCGACGTCGACCGAATGTCCATCTTAAGACCGCTTAAGGATTTGCGTAAACTGGAGGCGAGTGCTTTGTTTTCGGCCGCAATGATCAAGACACTGTTATTATTTTTTGTGAGTGTTGTTCGCATTATGCTTATATTCGGCTATGTCTATGCTGTATCGTTTAACGATTTTTTTAAAGTTGGAGCGATCCATACCGGCCCGGTCCGAAGCGATCGAAATATTTCCCGAGGTCTGTTTGAGTAAGCTCGCAAGATAGGTCCGATTAAAAGAGGCCAAGGCCCTATCTTTTGCCTCTTGATAAGGATATTGCGTCAGGTCTTTCCCTCCCAGCTCTTCCGTTAGATAGAACGATTCTCCTAGAATGTGTGATGGAAGATCTTTCGCATGGATGGTGTCACCCACGACCAACACTGCGGCCCTTTCAATAACATTTTCTAACTCCCGCACATTGCCAACCCAATTGTAGTTTTGAAGGGTCTGCAAGACATCGACAGAAATTTTATCAACCTTTTTGCTCAACCGTTTGTTGTGTTTTTGTAAAAAGTAATAGGCCAAAAGGGAAATATCTTCGGCCCTCTCTCTTAACGGAGGGAGCGTAATGTTAATGACATTGAGACGATAATAAAGATCTTCACGGAAACGCCCCTCTTTGGTCAATTGTGTCAGATCTTTGTTCGTCGCGGCCAAAATGCGCACATCAACTTTGCGTGGCTGATTGACTCCAACGCCTCTGACCTCTCCTTCTTGAAGCACACGGAGTATTTTGACCTGAAGCGAAGAAGGAAGTTCTCCGATTTCGTCCAAGAAGATGGTTCCTGTGTCGGCTTCTTCAAAAAGTCCTTTTTTGTCAGCCACCGCACCGGTAAAAGAGCCTTTTTTGTGTCCGAAAAGTTCCGATTCCAAAAGTTGTTCTGGGATCGCGGCACAATTGATCACCACAAACGGTTTCCCTTTTCTGTTAGAGCGATGGTGAACGGCACTGGCGACCAATTCTTTGCCGGTTCCCGATTCTCCGGTGATTAAAATCGTGGAGCTAGTAGGCGCAATGCTTTCAATGAGACGATAGACCTCCTGCATTTTGGGGCTCTTGCCCACAATATCTTCAAATTCATATTGATCCTGCGAGTTTCTTTCCAGTTGCTTGATTTTGTGAACCAGTTGGTAGCGTTCTCTGGCTTTTTCTACGAGGGAAGCGACTTTCCGGATATCATCGAACGGTTTCGTTAAATAATCATAAGCCCCCATTTTGATCGCCTGGACGGCTGTTTCCACCGCTCCAACACCGGTCATCATGATGACTTCTGTCAGGAAATGGTTTGCTTTGAGATATTCCAACAGTTGCATTCCGCTGAAACCGGGTAATTTGATATCAACCAAAGCGACTTCAAAGACTTCCCGGTTGAGAATTTCGATGGCATCGACGCCATTTTTTGCTAAACGATAGGCCCAATTGTTTTCTTTAGCCAGACGCTCCAACACCTTGCCCATCGATTCGTCGTCTTCGACAATCAATAATTCCAGACTTTTATACATAATGGATCTCCTCTTTTAATTTTCATGTTTGGCAATGACCTTTTCCAACCCCTTTTTTTTGATTTTTTCCACCAAGGTTGTCCGGTTGAGTTTCAACAATGTTGCCGCTTTATTTTTGTTCCAACCTGTTTTTTGCAGCGCTTTGAGAATGAGCTCATTTTCAAAAGCAGAGAGGGCATGCCTTAAGGAAAGTCCCGTATCGGGAATGTTGACTTGAGTATTGCCTTTATGCGCCGTTTTGTAGCCCCGAATTTTTTCCGGAAGGTCCTTCTCCTCAATCTCCCCCTTTGATTTCAAAATCACCAAACTCTCCATTAAATTTTCTAATTCACGTATGTTACCTGGCCATGGGTAATGAGAAAAAATCTGTCTTGCTTTGTCCGAAACACCGCTCACCTCTTTGTTACTTTCCTTATTATATTTCTGGATGAAGTGCGAACTCAGCAACGGGATGTCTTCCATGCGTTCTCTCAATGCAGGAACCTGAATTGGGATGACGTGTAATCGATAATAAAGGTCTTCTCGAAAGCGTCCTTTCTTCACCGCTTCCTCCAGATTTTGATTGGTAGCGGCAAGGATCCTGACATCCACTTCTTCTGTTTGGGTCGAGCCGACCGGTTCATATTTTCTCTCCTGCAAGACTCGCAATAGCTTGACCTGTAGTTTGGGACTCATGTCCCCTATTTCATCTAAAAAAATAGTTCCCCCATTGGCTGCTTTGAAACGACCTTCCTTGGTGGCGATGGCTCCCGTGAAAGAGCCCTTCATATGTCCAAAAAGTTCCGTTTCCAAAAGCTCTTCTGGAATGGCCGCGCAGTTAACAGTGACCAACGGTTTGTCTTTGCGTCTGCTATTGTAGTGAATAGCTTTGGCGATCAGCTCTTTTCCAGTTCCACTTTCTCCTAAGATTAAAATCGTGCTGTCGGTGTCGGCCACTTTTTCGACCAATTCAAAAACAGATTGGATGGCGTCACTTTTACCGATAATACTGTCGAAGCGATATTTCTCGTGTAATTGTTTTCTTAAAGCTTTGTTCTCTGATCTTAATTCTTTATGTTCCAGGGCTGTTTTGACAAGCGTTGCGATATCTTCCAGTTCAAAGGGTTTGGTTAAATAATGATAAGCGCCTACTTTCATCGCTTCCACCGCGCTGGTGATGGTGCCAAAACCGGTCAAGACAATGGCAACCGTTTCGGGTGCCATGATCTTCATTTGTCGAATGAAACTAATGCCGTCTAACTTGGGCATCACCAAATCGACCAAAGCAAGGTCGATCGGATTTCTCTCTAAAATTTTTAAACCCTCTTCTCCATCGCCGGCGGCAAAGACTTTATAGCCCATCTCGCCCAGGAATTTTTCGAGAGCACGACGAATGGTAATTTCATCGTCGACGATCAAAATATGTTGCATAAACTCTCCTTAGGTTTAAGTTGTGGCAGCCGGGAAACGGATTCTAAAATTAGAACCCTTGCCGACTTCCGAATCGACTTCAATGTGTCCATTATTTTCCTTTACGATACGATAGCTAATTGACAAGCCCAGCCCCGTTCCTTTGCCCGGATCTTTTGTCGTAAAAAAAGGCTCAAAAATTCTTGTCTGTATCTCTTTGGGGATTCCACAACCGGTATCTTTCAATTCCACCACCACTTCTTTGGCTTCCTTATCGAAGAGTGTTTGAATGATCAGTTTGCCGCCATGAGGCATTGCGTGGCAGGCATTGGTCATGAGATTTAAGAAGACTTGTTGCAAACGGTTGGGGACCGCCATCACTTGTGGCAGATTGGATTCCAAGTTAAAATTGACATCAATGTTGAGCGATCTAATTTCCATTTGAATGAACGGAATGACTTTTTCAAAAAGGGCATTGACCGAAACCAGACATTTTTCTTTTTCCTTTGAGATTCGTGAGAAATCGAGAAGCTCTTGGACAATTTTCTTGCAACGTGTCGCAGCCCTTTCAATTTCTAAAAGATCCTCATAGGTTTCCGACTGCTTATCTAATCTTTTGAGCAACAGTTGGGTGAAGGCCAAAATGCCTCCTAATGGATTGTTGACTTCATGAGCAACACCGCCGGCCAACATGCCAATTGCTGCCATTTTTTCTTGCTGGATGACTTCTTGTTTGAGGCGTAATTCTTCGGTGACGTTACGATAATACATGACGGCCGAGGTCAAATCTCCTTTTTCATCAAAGAAGGGATAAGCGTGGGCTTCAAAATCGTGAGATTTAATTTTGTTCCCCAATAGGGCGAACCGACCCTCTCCCTTTTCAAGGGTTTTAGTTAGGGGGCAATTTTCACACGGTTGGTGACGACCTGCAAAGACTTCAAAACATTTTTTGCCGGCAACTCTTGTAATTTCCTCTCCTCCCACTTTGGCAACGGTTAGATTGGCGCGGTCTACATTATAGTTTTTTGTGACAATCATCACCGGATCGGCGATGGCATCGAAGGTCGATTCCCAGGTATATTTCCCTCGGGAAATGACACCGACCAATTGCTCGAGTTCTTGCAGGCGTTTAAAAAGGTCTTTGCATAGAATGGTTAGTTCCGGTTTGCTTAAGCGATTTAAGGGAGGTTGCTTCGTCGGTTCTTCTTGACTGAAATGGGGAATAGCCACGCACTTAAGGGTATCGGAATTTTGACACCAGGGGAAGTAGATTTTAACCTACTGAAGCTAACTATTTAAAATTACTTATCTATATTATATGTAAAAAATAACCCTGACGGAATTTTGACACCCCCAATCACTACAAATTCTAATATCTAAATACTAAACAAATCCAAAATTCCAATTCTCTAAATTCCAAACAGTTTTGAACATTGGGATTTGGGGCATTGGAATTTGTTTAGGATTTCGTATTTCGGATTTAGAATTTGTAGTTAATGGATTTTCCTGTGCTTAGGTTTTTTCCCTTGGCAATCAATGAGATACAAGATAGTTCCTTCTCCCATGTCACAATATAAAGAGGCTGGCGTTGATATTAATGAGGGAGATCAATTTGTTGATGAGATCAGCACATTGGTAAAAAAAACACGCCGCCCGGAAGTTTTGGCCGATGTGGGTGGGTTTGCCGGCCTTTTCGAACTTAAAAAATACAAAAACCCCGTTTTGGTTTCCTCCACCGATGGTGTGGGGACCAAGGTCATTCTCGCGAATCAATTAAAAAGATGGGACGGCATTGGTATCGATTGTGTGGCGATGTGTGTCAATGACATCGGTTGTTTCGGCGCAGAGCCCCTCTTTTTTCTCGATTACCTCGCCCAAGCCAAGCTCGATCGAATTATTTTAAAAGAAATTGTTAAGGGAATGGCGCTAGCTTGTGAAGAAGTGGGTTGTGCCCTACTCGGTGGCGAGACAGCAGAAATGCCCGGCGTCTATCCACCCGGAGAATTCGATTGCGCCGGTTTTACAGTGGGTGTGGTTGAAAAAGAAGCAATCATTGATGGAAAAAATATCATTGTGGGTGACGTGGTGATTGGTGTGGCCTCCAGCGGTTTTCATAGCAATGGTTTTAGTCTGATTCGAAAAATCGTTAAGGATAAAAATTTAGATCTCAATAAATGGGGTGAAATTTTATTGACCCCCACAAAACTCTACACACCACTGATCTTAGAATTTAAAAAATCGATTAGACTTAAGGGAATTGCCCATATCACGGGTGGAGGGCTCATCGAAAATCCACCTCGCATTTTGCCCAAAAACACTTCACTAGAATTAGTCAAAAGAAGTTGGCCAGTCCCCTCCTTCATGGAGGACTTTCGTCAATGGGGCAATTTGGATGACGAAGAGTTTTATCGAGTGTTTAATGCCGGCATCGGTTTGGTTTTGGTGGTTGCCTCTAAAGATGAAAAAGCTGTCTTAGAAAAAATAGCTTCCAAAGGTGAAAAGGCTTGGATGATTGGTCGAGTCGTCAAAGGAAACAACGAGTGCCGCATCGTCAAAAATTAAAATTGGGAGTTTTAGTTTCCGGTAACGGAACTAATTTGCAAGCCATTATAGAAGCTTGTGAGGAGGGCCATATTGATGCGCGCGTAGACGTTGTCATCAGCAATAATCCGGATGCCTTTGCCCTTGAGCGGGCCAAAAAACACAACATCGCAACGGCTGTCGTTTCCAAAGAAAACAGTGAATCCAAAATCATCGAGATCCTCAAACAACATCAGGTAGAATTAGTCTGTCTGGCCGGTTTTATGAAACTTCTCTCGACACAATTTGTGAGAGAGTTTCCCCAAAAAATCATTAATATCCACCCCGCCCTGCTTCCCTCCTTTCCAGGACTTCATGCCCAACAAAGGGCCTTGGATGCTGGAGTGAAGTTTACAGGGGCTACTGTTCATTTTGTGGACGAAGGCTGCGACACAGGACCCATCATTGTGCAGGCAACGGTTCCTGTACTCCATGATGATACGATAGAGACATTGAAAGAAAGAATTTTGAAAGAAGAACACAAGATTTATCCGGAGGCGATTCAGCTTATCGCAACTCAACGCTTGAAAATTGTCGGCCGTCGTGTCATTTTCGCCTAGGTTCAACAAGAATGAAAAAGTAGTGGGTGGCCCGTAGTGTTTGTCGTGGGGTTTAGTTAGGGGCCCCCACGAAAACACGGAGGGACAGGACCTACTACTTTTTCAATAGGGAGGCACTCTATGCGAAAAATTGCACTACTGGGGTTTGTGGCGTTATTGCTTCTAGCAGGGGAGGTTTTTGCTCAAGAAAAGTCCAATCCTGTCAATGCGGCGGGAAATTTCACAATTGGAATTGGGCCGATTGGGAACATCTATTTGACCGACAGACGGCCCGATCTTTCTCCTGGCATTGGTGCCTTGGTCTATTTTGATTATCGCTGGTCACCGGAACTCTCCACGACCGCAACGGTGATGATGCTGGTACAAGGCGGAACAGGAGCCGATCGAGGGGAAAATAATGTCGTCTTTTTGGGTATCCCCACTTTTGATGTGAAATATTATTTTATGAAAAATCCTTCACATTGGGATCCTTATGCCGCTGTCGGTGTTGGATATTATGCCGTGACGGCAGGCTCCAGAAATCGGGGAGTTGCTTCTGGGTTGGGGGCTCAAATCGGGGGTGGTCTCGATTACTACCTGACTTCCAAAATTTCTTTGGGGGTGGCCACCACTTTTCGCTCCGTGGCTCTACTTGGAAGCGGTTCCACCGGAAGCTTTCCACTCTCCTTCTTGGGTAACTTTGGCTTCCATTTTTAAACCGGACATTTCCAATTCGGGATCGAAACAGGAGCGACACCTCGCTTCATAATGTTTTTCGGCTCCAACAACGACCTGATCCGTTTCACGCGTGAGGCGTTGCGATTTGGTTGCTTCCCCGCCACAGACCATGCAAACCGCCTTTAGTTTGGCGGCGTCATCCGCAATGGCAAGCAGTTGAGGCATTGGCCCAAAAGGTTGGCCCAGATAGTCTTGATCGAGCCCTGCGACAATGACCCTTAAACCTCTGTTGGCCAATTTTTCGCAGACTTCAACGAGCTCTTCACTAAAAAACTGGACTTCATCAATACCAATAACTCGTGTGTTATCGATTAACTGCTCAAGTATTTCTTTAGGTTCCCGAATCGGAGTGCAGGCAAATTTCTGTTCGGTATGTGAGGTGATACATTCTGTTTCATAGCGGTTATCGACAGCCGGTTTAAAAATTTGGACCTTCTGTTTTGCAATTTTGGCCAGTCGGAGTCTGCGAATCAACTCTTCTGTTTTCCCGGAAAACATTGGGCCGCAAACGACTTCGATCGCACCCGAACCGATTGCTTTGCGATGATGAATCATATCAACCTCCTTGAGCCAGCAACTTCATTGCCTCTAAACCCGTTTCAATGCAATGCTTTTCCGCACGTTTCATCGTTTGATTATCGATAAACCGATTTGCATGTCTGTTTGCATAAACCGCGCAAACGGCCCCTGCCCTGCAACCCATGAGACTGGACAAGACCAGCAGGCACGAAGTTTCCATTTCCATATTGATGACATTCATCTTTTCTAATTTTTTGGGAAGGTCGGGGTCGAGTGATGCAAAACCGGGAACCGTTCTCCCCTGCGCTCCATAAAAACCAGGCGCGGTAGCCGTAATACCAACGTGATGGCGAACTTTTAATCCCTTGGCTGCTTGAACTAGGGCCGAAACAATTTCATAATGGGCAACGGCGGGATAACCGTCGCAGACAAAAAAACTTGTGGTGTTTTCAAGCCTCACAGCCCCTGTGGAAACAACCAAATCTCCTATTTCCATTCCCTTTTTTAAGCCTCCGCAAGAGCCGATTCGAATAAACGTCGGCTGTTTCACAATTTGAGAAATTTCGACCAGTGCAATCTCGGTATTGTCGGGACCAATGCCGGTTGACATAACCGAAATGGGAATTCCCTCATAGGTTCCTGTCACCGTGACATACTCGCGATGTGACTTGGCCGCCTTCTTTTTCTTAAAGTATTTTGCAACTTTTTGAACGCGGCCTGGATCGCCACAGAGCAAGATGTATGGGGCCAAATCGCCAGGCCCAAGCCCGATATGATATTGTTTGCCCGTTTTTGTTTGCACCCGCTCTGCAGAGTGATATTGAGCCATGGGCTTTTTCAAATAGAATAGATGCTGACTTTACTCAAGAACAAATCTTCTTTGATTTGGGAATCGCTTTCGGACAAGGATGGAATGGCAGGTCCTGAAACACTCCGGGCCACCCACCATTCCACTGATCACCCGTCATTTTTTATTTTAACAAGTTGATTATTTGCAGTGATTTGATATTAGAGCGTGTATGAAAACCTTCTTCATGTGTTTTATACCGCTGTTTGTCGCTTTGGATTCGGTTGGGATCATGCCGTTGTTTTTGAACATGACCCAAGAAATGACCGACCGCGAGCGCCGCAATGTTTTAAATCAGTCTGTCTTAACCGCCTTTATTGTAAGCCTTTTATTTTTATTCGCAGGGCAGGCTATTTTTCAATTTTTGGGCATTTCCATGGCTGATTTTCAAATTGCCGGCGGTATTTTGCTATTGATTATCGCTGTGATCGATTTGGTGAACCCTTCCAAGGAAGAGCGAAAACCCAACCAAAACATCGGTGTCGTTCCGATTGGCATTCCCCTCATCATGGGACCGGCCGCTTTAACAACGTTGATGGTTTTGGCCAACCAATATCATTTCAAATGGGTGGCTAGCGCACTCATGATCAATCTTTTTATTATCACACTAGCCCTTTACTGTTCTAGCTTTGCCAAAAAGATAGTAGGAATTAATGGGATGCAAGCGGTTTCTAAAATTATTTCTCTTTTTCTAGCCGCCATCGCGGTGATGTTTATCCGCATCGGTTTCCAAGCCGCCTTGGGATTACGGTAAACTAAACGAAAAACCCGGCTCTACAATATGAACTTTTTGTGCCAGCTCCGGATCTTGTTGTAATTTTGCCTGAAGCGATTGGATGATCCGTTCCGGATGATTCAACGTCTTGAAAAATGTCCCCCAATGGATGGGCATCCAGTCTGGTTTGCCAAGTGCCCTCCAACAGCGAATCGCATCGTCAACATTCATATGCCTTTGCCTAATCCAATGTCGATTTGAATTGGTTGCAATCGGTAAAAGGACAAACCTCAGGTCAAAGAGCCCTTTGAGGTTCTCAAAATCTTCTTGATAAGCGGTATCACCCGAATAATAAATATTTTCATTCCCTTTTGAAACAACGTAACCATGGCACGTGCGATAGCGAAGCGGAAACAGGAACCTTCCGCCAGGATGCTTTGCAGGGACCCCACAAATGGTAACACCTTCTTTGAGTGAATAGCGACTCCAAGTCGCTAATTCAATGATCGGATTGTTCACAAACCGACTGATCGCTTTGGCCATCCCTTCGGGAATAATAATGGGGACATCACTAGGAATATATTTATAACTAAAAAGATCGAGGTGGTCATAATGAGCATGGCTAATTAAAACAGCATCCAGTTTGGGAAGGTTTGTCGGATCAAAAACTAAAGGCCTTAGACGCTTAAAAAACAAAACGCGGTCGCTAAAAAGTGGATCGGTCAAAATATTCAACCCATCCCACTCGATGAGAGTCGTCGCATGACCTATGTATGTAACTTTTAGACTCATAAGTTCAACTCTCCTAGCAGATTTTACATAAATTCCAATAGTGGAGTGGTGGGTGACCCGTAGTGGTTCTGTGGGGTTTTGTTAGGGGTCCCCACAGAAATACGGAGGGGCAGGACCCGCCACTCCACACAGGCCTTTTCACTTTTTCAGTTCGGCGTCGGAGGGGCGGAGGTAGTTGGGGGTGAGTCTCTGCCAATCTTTCCCCTCTCCTTTTTTGAAACGAGGGAGCGCCAACCAAGCAATCCATTTGGCATGAATGCGCATGAGAAACTCTGGAGGATAGATTACATTCGATTGAAGACGATCTGTGAAAAGTTCACGATAGACATAAGCCCCATCACCCAAAAGCCAACAGGGCCCCAATTTACTTAAAGTGTCGCATAAAATTTCTGGCTTAACTGCTTGTTCTGGAATGAGTGTTTCTTTTAAAATTCCTTGTTTAAATTGATAGGCAGCAGCGTAGACCTCTCCCCTTTTTGCGTCCAAAAGGCTCACGATCGGAAGCTCACTCAAAATACCGTTGTGGGCGAGTGTCAAAAGTGAGGAAACACCAACAATAGGAAGTTTATAAACCTGGGCAAATCCCTTGAGGGTAGCTAGCCCTATTCGCAAACCGGTGAACGATCCTGGGCCAATTGTGCAGGCCAGACCATCGAGATCTTTGAGATGACAGCCTGTTTTTTGAAGAAGATTTTCAATGCCGGGGAGCAAGCGTTCCGTATGGGTTATCTCGGTGTTGAATTGGATTTCCCCAAGCAGTTGATCTTCATCAACAAGGGCAATGGAGCCCATTCGGGTTGCTGTATCAAGACTTAAAATCTTCATAAAGGTGGTGAGAAAGTGAGGGGTCCTGTCGGCTTTGGGGCCCATCCCCCCGCTCGCCTAAGCTCGGAGGGGATCATCCCAAAGCCGCCACCCCTCACTTTCTCAACATTATCTAACATCTAATACTTGAAAAACGGTGGGTGACAGCCGCAAATAATTAGAGCAAGGGGTGGCCCGGAGTGTTTGTTGTGGGGTTTAGTTAGGGGCCCCCACAAAAACACGGAGGGACAGGACCCCGAAGCTCTAATTATTACCGGAACAATTTTTCAATGAAACTAACTAATCCAAAGACCCGTTCTAGATCGTTGACTGTCACGAGCAAGATCAATGTCAGAAGAAGGGCGAGCCCTATTTGTTGCGAGATGAGTCTTGCTTTCAAACCGAGGGGGCGTTTTCGAATCGCTTCAATGCCGAAAAAAACCAGGTGCCCACCGTCGAGCATGGGAATCGGCAAAATATTCAGGATTGCTAACTGCAAACTCAAAAAAGCAGTGAAATAAAGAAAATCTGCCAAACCGGAAGCAGAAGCCTTGGCTAAGGTATAAGCAATTTGAACCGGCCCCCCTAAATTTTTATAAGACATTTGGAAAGTGAAAAGTCTTTTCAAAACTTCAAAGGTCAGGGCGATATTTTTGACATTCGTTTTGAAGCCCATTTGAATCGCTTCGAAAAACTCATAGCGCTTGGTGCTAAACAAGGTTGTATTGACCCCTTCGGGGCCGCGAATTCCCATCATCCATCGCTTAGCCGATTCATCCCAATTCGGTTTTATTTTAAGTGCCAATTTTGAGGTTTGGCGCAAGATTCCAACAGAAAAAATCTCTCCGCCTTTTGTGTTAACAGATTGGATAAGGCTGTCCCAGTCTCCGACCGGTTTGCCGTCAATTTCTGTGATCAAATCGCCTGTTCGAATGCCCGCATATTCCGCAGGGCTTCCAGCGATCACATCTTTGACTTCCGCTTGGGGCGATTTTCCAAAAAATTTCTCAAACCCCAAATAAGCACCCTCTCCCCCCGGAAGAGCTGCTGTTTTTACAAGGATGTTTTGTTTTAAATTTCCACGCTGCACATCAACCGAGAGTTCTTTTTCGCTTGCTGTCAGGGCTAATGTTTCTAGCAAATTTTCCCATGTGGTGACCGGTTTGCTCTCTATTTGAATAACCTGATCACCGACTTGAAACCCCGCTTTTTCAGCAGGAGAGCCAGGAATGATTCGTTCAATTACTGCCGGTTCGGTAAAAAAACTTGGTTGAGGTTTTCCAATCCAAAAAACAAGCGGCATTAAAGCAAAACTCAAAACAAGATTCATGACCGGTCCGGCAATTACCACGGCTGAGCGCGCTGCAACCGATTTATTGGGAAATGCTGTTTTATCGTCTGGTGAAACTTCTTGTTCTTCCCCTTCTCCTTTTAGTTTTACAAAACCACCAAGAGGCAACAACGAGATACAAAAATCGGTCTCTTTCCATTTGAAGCCAAATAATTTCGGACCAAACCCAATCGAGAATTTTTCGCAGGCAATCCCGGCGCGTCTTGCCACCCAAAAATGCCCAAACTCATGCACCAAGACCAAAAGTCCAAAGGCGATAATAAATGCTAAAACAGATGTGATCATAAATTTACATTAATAAGACTGATGAAAAAGTAGTGGGTGGCCCGGAGTGTTTGTCGTGGGGTTTTGTTAGGGGCCCCCACGAAAACACGGAGGGACAGGACCCGCTGCTTTTTCATCACACCTTTAACAGACTTTCTGCCTTTCTTCTAGCCCAACGATCGGCCTCCAAAACATCTTCCAGCGTTTTGAGGTCGAAGGCTTCATGGGTTTCCAAAACTTTCTCAACCAAACTTGGAATGCCAAGAAAGGTTGTCTGGCGCCTTAAAAAAGCGGCTACAGCCACTTCATTTGCCGCGTTCAACACGCAGGGAAAAGTTCTTCCCATCTCCAAGGCCTGCCTTGCTAAATTCAAACAGGGGAATCGTTTAGTATCGGGCTCTTCAAAAGTCAAAGGAGAAGTCGCGACCAAATCGAGTGAACGACATTTTGTTTCTATTCTTTCTGGATATGCCAAGGCATAGGCGATGGGGGTGCGCATGTCGGGCCAACCCAATTGCGCCAGAACAGATCCATCCACATATTCTACAAGAGAGTGGACAATGCTTTGTGGATGGATTTTGACAGATATCTTTTCTGGAGGAAGCTTGAACAACCAATGGGCTTCAATAATTTCCAAACCCTTGTTCATCAATGTTGCCGAGTCGACCGTTATTTTTTCTCCCATGCTCCAGTTCGGGTGCTTCAGTGCCTCTTCCACACTCACTTTTTCAAGTCCCTTTGCAGAAACGCTTCGAAAAGGCCCACCGGAAGCGGTGAGAATAATGCGAACGACTTCTTTGGGATTTCCTTTTAGAACTTGATGGATGGCGCTGTGTTCGCTGTCAACAGGGAGCAGAGTCGCGTTTCCTTCGGCCTGCGCTTTTGTCATCACCTCCCCCGCCGCAACGAGGGATTCTTTATTGGCCAGTGCCACCGTCTTGCCCGCCTTCAAAGCGGCGTAGGTCGGTTTCAAACCGGCAGCACCAACAATGGCGGACAAAACCAGATCGGCATTCCCTAAAGTCGCCACTTCAAGAAAACCTTCTTCCCCCCAAACAATCTTGGTGCCGTTTATCCCACGAACATGATTTTTAAGTGCCTCTGCAGTACTTTTTTCTTTGACGGCGACAATTTCAGGATGAAATTGTTCAATTTGTTTGGCTAATTTATCAACATTTGCTCCGGCGGCAAGCCCCACAACGTCAAAGCGATCTGGATGATTTCCAATCACATCGAGGGCGTTGGTTCCAATCGAACCGGTCGAACCTAAAATGACAATTTTTTTCGCGGTCATAGATAATCTGATAAAAAGTAGAAGAGTGGTGCGGTGAATGTTAAGGCATCGAGACGATCGAGTACCCCACCATGGCCAGGAATGAGATGACTCGAATCTTTCACGCTGACACTTCTTTTGATCGTCGATTCAATGAGATCGCCAAGACTCGCAACAACACCAATCAAAAGGCCACCTAAGATAATTTTGTACCACTCAAAGCGTAAGTGGGCGATAACGTGTGTCGCGAACCAAAAACCCAAAACGCTTCCCACAAGGCCGCCGTAAAATCCTTCCCACGTTTTGTTGGGGCTGATGACTGAGGCTAGTTTCTTTTTACCCAACGACTTACCGACCAAAAAACCAAAGGTGTCGGTCAGACAAGCAGGGATTAAAATCATCAAGACCCATTGGCCCCCCCATCCTTTGAGCCAACTCCACATGGGAAGTGTCAAAGAGAGATAGCAGACTCCCAATATCAAGAGTCCCACGCGATGAATGGCTTCATTGAGTGGATCGCGATGCGCCATTCCCCAGAGAAAAGCAACAAAAACAGCGGTGATTAACCCCATGGAGATATGTTCTTTGGAAGGGGCCCATGTCATGAGGGCGGCAAAGGAGAGACCTAAAACAATTTGAAAGGCGCGGGTTGCGTTATCTTCAAAAACGAGTTTCGCATATTCCCAAAGCCCAAGCCCAATAGCGATCAAAACCAAAATTTGGCACGGTAAAAGAGGGAAATACCAAGCTCCTGCTAAAACAAAAACCGCTAAGGCAATTGTTGTGACGACTCTCACCATTTTAGAGTTGCTCGCTGGTTTTGCCAAACCGACGTTCCCTTTTAGCATATTCGTCGAGGGCTTTCATCAACTCTTGTGGAGTAAAATCGGGCCACATCGTTTTGGTAAAGTAGAGCTCTGTGTAGGATAACTGCCAGAGGAGATAATTGCTGATTCGATACTCACCGCTCGTGCGAATAAATAAATCGGGATCTGGAAAGTCTTTGGTGTCGAGATATTGGGAGAATTCTTTTTCGGTGATTGTTCGATGTTCCAGGTTCGATGTTCCAGGTTTCAATAGGATACGATTCACAGCGCGCAAAATTTCGTCTCTTGAGCTGTAACTCAAGGCCAAAATCAGTGTCGTCTCCTTGCCATTTTTGGTGATCTCCGATGTTTCGGCAATCAGTTGCCCGATATTTTGAGGCAATTTAGAAGTATCCCCGATGGTTCGAAAGCGGATACCGTTTTTCAACATTTTTTCCTGTCTTGTTTTTAAAAAATGCTCCAGGAGGAGCATCAACCCTTGAATCTCTTCAGCCGGTCTGTTCCAGTTTTCGGTGCCAAAGGCATACAGGGTTAAATAGGGGATTTTTAATTCACGAACAGCTGTGATAATCTCTTCGGCGGCCTCCACACCTTTGCGGTGACCTTCCACTCTGGGCAGACCCTTGGCTTTGGCCCATCGGCCGTTCCCATCCATGATGATTGCTATATGCTTTGGTAATGTTTTCGTTGGCATTTCAAATAGACATGATGTCTTTTTCTTTGTGATCGAACAATTCGTCGATTTTTTTGATGGCGTCGTCGGTCAGTTTTTGGATCCGTTCTTGCCCTTTTTTAAAATCATCTTCTGAGATCTCTTTGGCATCCTGTTTCTTTTTTAAATGGTCGTTGGCGTCCCTTCTAATCAATCTTGTCTTCACCTTGGATTCTTCAGCACTTTTTTTGATCAGTTTCACCAGCTCTTTTCTTCTCTCTTCATTCAGGGCCGGGATCGGGAGTCTCACCACCCTACCATCGTTAGAGGGATTTAAGCCCACACCCGCTTTTAAAATCGCCTTTTCAATTTCGGGAATCAAACGAGGCTCCCAAGGTTGTATCGTGATCATCTTTGGATCAGGAATGTTTAATGTCCCCACTTGATTCAGGTGGCTTGGCGTGCCGTAATAATCAACTTTGACTTCATCTAAAATAGAAAGAGAAGCCCTCCCTGCCCTGACTTTCGACAGTTCTTGTTTCAGGAGGTTCAACTCCTTTTCCATGTGCCCTTGGGTTTCTTTAAGAATCGCTTCCATGGACGACGGTTCCTATCGGTTCTCCCCCGATGATTTTTTTAAGATTTCCCTTTTGAAACATATTAAAAACGATGATCGGCAGCCCTGCCTCCATACACATCGAAATGGAAGTGGCATCCATAACCTTCAAGTTTTTCTTTAAAACATCGATATAACTTAGTGATTTAAATCGTTTTGCAGTTGATGATTTTTTGGGATCACTGTCATAGACTCCATCGACTTTGGTCCCCTTCAAGATGACTTCTGCGTGCATTTCCAAAGCCCTTAAAGAAGCGGCGGTATCTGTCGAAAAATAAGGGTTACCGGTTCCTCCTGCGAAAATGATGATTCTTCGTTTTTCAAGATGGCGGATGGCGCGTCTACGAATATAAGGCTCGGCCACCTGTTGCATCCCGATTGCTGAAAGGACTCGTGTATAGACCCCTTCATTTTCCAAGGCATCTTGGAGGGCCAAGCTATTAATGACAGTTGCCAGCATTCCCATATAATCCGCGGTGGCCCGTTCCATGTTTTTTCCCTCTTGTGATAGACCTCTGAAAATGTTGCCGCCACCCAATACAATGGCGATCTCAACACCCAGATCATGCACTTCTTTGATTTCTTGGGCCAATTTTTGAATGATGGGGGGGTGAAGACCAAATTTCACTTGGGGGTCCATCAAGGATTCCCCGCTTAATTTGAGTAAAACACGTTTATACTTTGGTTTTGTCATGTCTCTCCAACTTGGAGTCGTGCAAATTTTTCAATTCTAGCGTTAGGACTTTGGCTTTTCAGCCAATCGCGCACTGTTTTTTTGCCTTCCGGATCTTTCACGAAAACCTGTTCTTCCAGGCAGACTTCACTATAAAATTTCCCCAATTTTCCTTCAACAATTTTCTCCCGAATCGCTGCCGGTTTTTTGGGATCGACATTAGCGGCCTGAATTTCCTTTTCTTTAGCAACAACCTCTGCGGGCACCTCTTCTCTGCGGACATATTTTGGATGCATGGCAGCGATATGCATTGCGATCTCTTTGGCCGCATTTACATCGACTTTTGAATCTTTGTCGCTCACAAGGGTAAGGACTCCAATTTTGGAGCCGGCGTGGAGATAAAATCCAATTTTTTCTTGGGGCGATTTTGCCTCCCAGCGCGCAAAACGTCTCACCTGAATATTTTCGCCAATTTTAGCAATGAGGCTTGTCACGGTTTCTTGGAGGCTGCTTTGAAGTTCTTCGATATTTTTGGGGGCCTTGTTGTGCACCAGATCGGTTGCTTGGGTGACAAATTTTTGAAAGTCATCGGTCTTGACCACAAAATCGGTTTCACAGTTGACTTCCACAATAAGCCCTAGTTTGCCGTTATCATTATAGTGGGTTCCCAAAATGCCTTCGTGGGCAAGTCTTCCCGATTTTTTCTGGGCAATCGAAAGTCCCTTCTTGCGCAAAATTTCGATAGCCTGGTCTATATTACCCTTCGCCTCTTCAAGGGCTTTTTTGCAATCCATCATGCCGGCATTCGTCTTGTCTCTTAATTCTTTAACGGCTGTCGAGGTAATCATACTGGCTTTGCCTCATGAGTCGCTTTTGCAGAAGCGAATTTTTCCACATCTTCTTGTGTTGTCTCCTCTTCACCCTTTTTCTTTGCCTTGCCGATGTAGGCTCTTCCTTTTCCAGAAACTTCTTTTTCGGTCACAAAAGCAGCTGGTTTTTCGTCTGCTTCACTAACCATTCCCTCCTTCACAAGGGCGGCCTGTCTTCTTCTTAAACCCTCCTCACAGGCATCGCCTATTGCTTTGCTGATAATTTCAATGGAGCGAATGGCATCATCGTTTGCAGGGATGATATAATCGACCCCTTCAGGATCGCAGTTTGTATCGACAATCGCCACGACAGGAATTTTCAGACGTCTCGCCTCTTTTTTGGCGATCTCTTCTTTTTTGGGATCGATAATAAAAACACAGCCAGGAAGTTTATTCATTGTTTTGATGCCGCCTAAAACATGGTTTAATTTCGTGATTTCTCTTTCGATCGTCAGGCGCTCTTTTTTAGTGAGTTTTGCAAACTCTTCCGAGGCCGCCTGTTTTTCCAAACTCCCTAAGCGATCGATGGAGGCTCGGATTGTTTTAAAATTGGTCAGCATGCCGCCCAACCAGCGGTTGCTAACATAAAACTGGGAAACCCTTTTCGCCTGTGTTTCGATATGGGGTTTGGCTTGTTTTTTGGTTCCCACAAAAAGGACTTGATGGCCCAGGGCCACGGTATCGGCCACAAATTTATAGGCTTTTTTCAAACACTCCACGGTTTGTTGCAAATCCAAAATGTGAATCCCCCCTTTTGTGGTAAAAATGTAGGGTCTCATTCTGGGATTCCAGCGACTGACTTGATGACCGAAATGGGCTCCTGCTTCGAGGAGTTCTTTGACGGATACTTCCGGTGACATGTTTTCTCCTTTGGTTGTTCTTCCCCCCTCACAATTCCTCATTATTAGATAGAGGCACCAAAGTGATGAAGGGGTGCAGATTCGTTTGTTTACTACAAAGTCGCGCTTTGCTAACATAACCTCATGAAAAAGCAAGCAAAAGATGAAGTACCGTATGGTACCAGGTACCTGGCGGTAATTTTGGGGTTGGTTTTATCGAGTCTAAGCCCTGTTTGGGGAGCAGGCCTTAAGAGCGATTGGAGTTATTATCAAAAATCGGGTCATAAATCAGAAAAATGGAATGCGTTGGTGGAGGCGGGGTTTGAGGCCTTTGATGGAAACAATTTCAATGCCGCGCAAAGTTTTTTGGAGCGGGCAAAGGTTTTGGGCTGCCAGGATGGGCTTTTGTTGTTCAAACTGGCGCTGCTGAAAGAAAACAGCAACAATTTTGTTGAAGCAATAAAAATGCTCCAACAAACAGAACCAATTTTGCGAAAAAGTTATTCCAAGCACTCTGCTACTTTGGAACTTTCTGATCATTTGGGGCAACTTTTTTATCAAACCGCAAAATATGATGAAGCATTGGAACAGTTTCTAAAAGCAATCGAATCACAGGGCGAAAATTTCACGAGGGCTTATTTGGTTGGTCAACTCTATCGGATGAAAAAACAGACTCAAGAGGCGATTTCCTATTTCGAAAAGGCGCTTCAGTTTGAACTACCAGCCGGTTTACACCCCCACATGAAGGTGTTGGCACAAGCCGAATTAATGAAACTATATTTTGAAGACAAACAAAATGAAAAGACTCTCAATTTAGCCAACCAGATTTTAGTAGTAGAACCCTACCATCCCCTAGCCCAATCCTATCGCGACAAAATCACCCACCAACAATACAAACAAAAAGAACGGGAAGTGATGAAAAGGGTTATAGAAGGTCAGTAAATTCTTCTTTAGTTAAACCCAAATCTGCAATAATGCCAAGGAGGGTGCCTGGTTTTAGATCTTTATTGTGCATAGGAATTACTATTCGGCGACGGTCTTTCTTCAACCGGGACTGCTTCTCCATGTGCTTTGAGGCTTTCTACATAAACCTCCATGGCTTCTTGTATATTTTTGAGAGATTCTTCTAAAGTGTCGCCTTCACTGTGGCAACCATGAAGTGTTGGGCAAAAAACGTGATAACCCCCATCGGGTTGATGTTCTAAAATGACGGTATAACGATTCTCTTTCATACACCATTAACTTTAACTGAAATGCTGTTGCACAGTCAACCCATTTCCTCTTTTAGAATTTAGATATTAGGATTTAGAATTTGTGGTAAAATAAGTACCCCGGCGGATCTTTCGATCACAACCGGGGCCTTTGGGGGAGTCGCTTTGTTATCTCCCCTCCTTTGTAAGGAGGGGATCAAGGGGAGGTAGATCTACCCTACCCTTACCCTTCCCTTACAAAGGGAAGGGATTTTTTTCGTAATCTGCTCGCAAATAGTCTATTCAACAACGCTACCAGACCGAATACATAGAGCATGCTGGCGGGATCGGTTGGGCTTGTTCCGGCAACCGACAAACAGCCTTGGCTCTTGCCTTGGGTGGCGCGATCAATGTTGGCGATGTTAAAGGCACCACCATGATAGAGTTCTGATTTATCGGATTCACCGTCACCATCCGTATCCGGGTTTCTTGGATCGGTTTCCAAGAAGCGGTTCGGGTTATTGGCATCGGTATCCACTATACCGTTACAATTTAAGTCTTCACCACGAGTACAGCTGACATTTCCAGCCGGTCCACCATTGGTAACGTTGTTTTTACCATCGCACAATCCATCACCATCGGTGTCCGGGTTCATAGGATCAGTATCGGCACCCGTCACTTCTGAAAATTGTCTACGGTTCATTTCAAGACCATCAGGAATACAATCCCCGTCACTATCGGTATTGTATGGACTTGTGTGTGTCCATAGTACTTCTGTACCATCGAACAGTCCATCGCCATCCATATCTTGAATTTTAGGATCTGTTTCACCTTTGGCACGATCGACAAAGCCGTCACGGATGATCTCTTCTGCTCCATCGAATAGACCATCTTTGTCTGTGTCAGGGTCATCCGGGTCGGTACCAGTTTGAATTTCAAAGTCATCGGACAGCCCATCATTGTCACGATCTGGCCCTCTAGTACCTCCCACTCCACCTTGGCAGAGTGCCTGAGCTCTAGGATCGGTATGGCAGCCATCTGATTCTACTCCATTTGAGCCTTTGTCTGGTCTAAGATCTTCATCTGTGTCTGTATCGCAAGGGCTGGACTCATTATATTGAATTTTACCATCAGTCCCGTATTCTGCGGCGTCACTGATCAAATCGCCGTCACTATCTTTAGCAAGAGGGTTGCTGATGATATCTACATCCCCTTGGAAACCATTTGTAAACAGTCCATTGGTTGATTTTACATTGCCTTCTACTTCTACACCATCGTTGATGCCATCACCATCGGTGTCTGGATTTGCAGGGTTTGTTGAAAAGGTTCCATTGAATAGAGGGCAACCTCTTCCATCTTGATTAGTGGTTGAAAAATCCAAGTGCTCTTTGTTGAGTGTTGCACATGTAGGCTCTGACTTGCGACAGCCATTAATTTCTTCCATGTCTGTAAGACCATCGCCATCAGTGTCGCCTCCCAGAGGATTTAGTTTGATAATTGTATCTACACCATCAATCTTGGCGTAAAGACCGCGAATCTCAAGACCATCGCGCACACCATCATCATCTGAATCCTTGTCGTCTGGATCTGATTCACCTGAATCTACGGTATTACTGGCACCAATATCTTCTTCGCAATCGAAGGCACCATCTTTATCACGGTCGATATAACATGCAGCGGTTTTAGCTTGCGTATATAGTCTCTTGAAGTGAGAAGCGCTATCGACGAAACCCTTTTCGTCCGTGTCTTTTATAATTGAACTCAAACCGATAGCCCCTTCCGAACAGGATAACCCCGGCAAGCTTTCGAAATAGTCAGGAATGTCATCACCGTCATAGCTAGGCAACTGAATGGCTACTGCTATTGCTTTTGCCTCCATGGTGCCTATATTGGACAAGTCTCTTAAATTCACGGTGTCACCGTGTGCCAAATTCCAATCCGCAACTCTCGATTTAGCTTCGGCTTCGATACGTCCAGTAACACAGTCCTGAATACAAGTTGGCTCTGTTGTGTTTGGACACTCATCCTTGTCTCCACCAACAATGCCATGTCTGAGTGTATCCGCTGGACAACTTTCATAAATTTGACAAGTGGGTCCGTCACAACTTTTGTCACCATCTGTATCAGGGGTAGTTGGATCTGTCTCACCCTGATCTTGTTCTAGCTGACCGTTATAGTCAGAAGTCAAAAGTGAGTCATTTTTGCAGTAAAGATTTGCTTTAGTAAGATCACGACCGTTCACAACATTTTCTGGCATTGCTCTATAGAAGAAGTATTTGACACCTACAAGTTTTTCTGGGCCACTCAATTGTGCATCACAAGAGCAATGAGTCTCAGAGCCGTTGTTGCATTCGAGCTTTGTCCCATCCATGAGGTACCAGTAGGCTTTGGTTTCACTATTAAATCTCCAGGAGCGATCTTCTCTGGATTCAGCATGACCATCGCTATCTGTGTCTTGATTTCTGGGTGAACTTTCAAGAAGGATATCCTCACAATTAGAGAACCCTTGAGGACGACCCAAATCATCCAATGTATCCAGTTTGGGAATTGGTTTGAAGACTTCTTGAGTTAAGCTATTAACACCAAAGTCAAGACTGAAGTCGTGAAAGTCAGGGCGCATTTCGACGTAACATTTGTCTCCAATAGCTTCTGTTTCACGCACACCCACAATGGCATCGATGTAACGAATGCGCTGAGCAGTCATGCCGCGCATACTTGCATAGAGGCGAATCAACTCATCAGGATTATTGCCAAGGCTTTTACATTGACTGATCGTCATACCACTTATGGTATCTAAAAGTTTGCGATAATTAACATAACCGTTTTTGTCGCTGTCTTCGATACCGTCCACAATACCGTCACCATCGCTGTCGGCGTTGTTCCATTTGGTCAATCTTGTACCGGTCGAATCACAACGGAAGTTTTGGACTTCCAAATAATCGGGGAGGCCGTCACCATCGCTGTCAATATTGAGATCGTTGACCGCAACACCGCCTTCAAAATGTTCTTTACATTGGGCAATGGAGGTAAAACCACCAATGCTTGGGTCAACGGTGATACCCCCGCCCACTGGGCCCGTTCCACTACCGGCACCACCGGCGTAGTTGCCATCACCTTGGCAACCTCTCAGGTGGTAGGTAATTGACGAACCCGCTACCTCTCTTTTTCCAAGATAGGCGATTAAGTAGACGTCTGTGTCTACTTTTGTATCGACTGTAAAACTAAATTCTCCACTTCTGTTAAAGAAACCGCGGTTTTGTTTCAAATTGATTGCATCAATGGCGCCACTTGCTGTTCTTGGAAGTTCCAAACCTGCTTCTCCATCTGAAAAAGCCATATTGGCAGGATCATCGGCCAAGAAAGCCATCAAATTGTTTGTAGAAATGTCAGAAACCGCTTTGTAAACAAAGAGTGTTTGAATAGGAATGATTCTGTTGTTTACGTCGGTGACACCGCCGCGAACGTTGAGTCTGACGGTACCAGCCGTAACAACGCAACCCTCTGGACCTGAGAAATTGGCTTGAACTTTATAGTCTTGAGAGGTTGCGACATAGGTATCGTCATTGGCCATGGCTACTTGCGGGCCCAAGATGTTATAGTTGGTTTCACTGGCCGCACCGGAGCGGGATCTGCCACCTAAATGGATACCCACTTCTGCGTTAGTAACAGATGATTTATCCAAAATTTTATTGTTAAAGGTTTCCTCACCAAACTGGATACCTTTCTTAACACCGGAGATCTGAACTTTATCTAAAACGTTTTCAACCGTTGCCACACAAAGACCGGTCACATCTTGTCTGGTTGAAGCGCCAGGAGTGTCTGTTGGAGCTCCACCAATAATCGCAATATTGGCGATTTTAGACTTTGTGCTTAATCCATTCAGTTTAATGGCACAGCGATCTGCTCCAATTTTTGAAGCAACCATGTCGTTGATCAGAATTTTACGTTGAGCAGCCGTGGAACATGCAGCATTTAGTTTGCCTTCTACAATCGCACAGTTGTCGCTGACGCCCTGAATCACCACGCTGCCAGCTCCGCTGATGGTAATAGGACTGTGTAAAACAACATTTCTGGCAACCAAGATTCTTTCTTTACAGCGACGAAAATTGCTGCTGGGGTCGAGGTTGTATAATGAAACTGCCCTTCTTAAACTATTGCCGATGAGCATGCCATCCAGTTCCGCATCGACTACGCAAACCGATTCGGTGAATTGGCTTTCGGCTCTAGCCTCGCTTTGGAACCAGACCGTTCCAAACAATGCCACAGCGAGCATTACAATCAGGCAATTTTTATTTTGTGTTTTCATAATAACCTCTTTAGTCTCTTGGCCCCCCAAGATTTTGTTTTATCTCCTTCGTTAAAATTTCAAACCTCCGATTAATGAGAACGCGCCATTTCCAAATGTCCGCTCGATTTTCAAGCCTTCTGCGTTGATGGCGGTGTCGTGAATGGCAAAATGACCACTCAGAGCCGCTTTTACAAATACTCCATTGTCGTGTTCATAACCGGCATAAGCGGCGCCACTCAAAAGAACGGCAAATCCGCCAAGCTGTGAGGCTTGGGAATGAGTCGTTTCATAAGAACCGGTAATAAATGTTTCATTGGCTTCATTGGATCCAATGCGGAACAAAGCGCCGACACCGACAGAACCGCCTGCGAACCAATATCCGTCTAGTGATTCAGAGCGGGAGAAGAAACTTCCATTTAGTTTGGCAATTGCCGTAATATCATGAAAGGTCCCTTTGGCGGTTTCTGCAATGGCATTGGCCATCTGCGGAGTCACAATTTGTTTGCCCAAATCGCCTCCTACGTCATACGTTTCACCAGGAAGAACGGGAACATATTGGTATTGGTCGTATTTAACCAATGCCGACCAACCGAGACGGAAATTCTCCGGGGCAATTTTTTCAAGGAATTTGAGTTTGTCAAACTGATGGCCTACTTCTAATTGAAATCCAGGACCACCGAGCAAGTCTCTGACACCGGAGCCGGCAAGCCCTCTTTGATTTTGCAGAAGTTGGCCAGACGGCGTACTGTCCCAGAAATGAATTTTGTTTAGATTGAGATGAAGTCCGCCACCAAGATACCAACCAGAACGTGGGGCCGATAGATCTTCGATTCCACCTTCTTTTCTCATTTCCCTTAAGACCGCTTTAAATTCATCCCCTTCAAGATAGCCTTTGATGCAGTCATCAAGGCCGCGACAGTCGGCTATTTCTTTTGATGCTTCGGCGAGAATATCTCGTAATTTATTCTCAATATCTTTCTTTGCGGCCTCATCTGATCCTTTGGCCTTGGCCTCTTCAATAATTTTTTCGGCCTCTTTTAATTTTTCAACAACGAGAGGATTTTTGACATAAGTTTTGGAAGCGGCTTCGACATGTTCTGCGGCTTTCTTCAAACTAGCTGTTTCCCCTGACGGCGTTCTGAGCTTCATTCCCTGCGTTGCATAGGCTGCTTTGAATTTGGGCCCAACAGGGAAGCTTCCGACTTTGGGATTGCTGTTTCTGGTTTTACATATCGCAACGTTTGCTGGGACACCCGGAAACGCTTGCTCACAAAAGCTGTCGATCTGTGTTTGGAGCTCTTTGACTTGCTCTTCGCAGTAGGCCTTTTTATCAGCAACGCTCTTAATCTCTGAGGCTTTACAGGCATCGCTGAGCTTTGATGTGACTTTTATTTGACCTGCGCTTAACATATATGACTCCTTCTTTGTACCCCCAGGGGTTTTCTACCCCTCCGGTATTGTTTTCGTCACTTCTCAGAAAAAGTTGCTTAACTTTTCAACTTTTTTTTGCCGCATCGTCCCACAACCCACTTACCCTGGTACCTGGTCGCGGCGTCCCCTTATTTTCTCTGTTATTCCAGCTAGTTACCTTGGTACCTGGTCGCGGCCCTGTCAAAATTCCTTTTCTCATCTACTATTGTTATCGGCAGATTTTTAGAAAAGTTGCTTAAAAAAGCGTAAAAAGCGTCCGACGCTTTTTGAGGGGGGGGGTGTATGGCTAAGGTGTCCGACACCTACAGGGCACAGGTGTCCGACACCTAGGCGGGGATAAAATAGACGTCGGTCGGTTTGATGTCAAAAGTTTGACGGTCTATCTGCTTGAAAGGCTTTATATTTTAAACTATATTGCTTTATAAATGAGACGAGAGACTAAACTATGGCTAGATAGAGCCGATTATGACTTAGAGACGGCTGAAGCCATGTTTAAATCAGCCCACAATGTCTTAAAAACACTCGGGAGATTGTCGAATGCTTGAGAAAAGAATTAAAGATATAGAAGGATTGCTCCAAGACTATATTAGAGAATTGGAAAAGGAGATTCGGGTTGAAAAAGTCTTTATTTACGGATCTTATGCTCACCATAAAGAACACGACTATAGTGATATTGATGTTGCAGTGGTTTCTCCTGACTTTGAAGGGGGAACCGAGCGAGACTATCTGATTTTGGGGCGTGCTGCTTTGAAAATAAACCCTCTTATTGAAGCCAAGCCATATCGGCCAACCGATCTTGACAATCTTTCGCCGGTGGAATTTCTGTCGGAAATTCTTCGAACAGGCAAAAAAATCTACGACAAAGCCGCCTAGGCGGGGATAAAATAGACGTCGGTTGGTTTAAATTGGGATTTGCGGCGAAATTTGGCCTTGACCTTCATTCCAACCCATTTGAGACTGGCTTCTTGGGGGTCCAAGCCTACAAGGCGGGTTAATAATAGAGTATTGGCCCCCTCAAATTCGATCAGCCCCAATATAAATGGAGTTTCATGTAAGAAGGCCTCGGCGCCAAAATAGCAAACAGTAAAGGAATGGACCTTTCCCTCCTGCGGTAGCTCAACCCAATCACACTCTTTGCCACACTCCATACAGGATAGTTTCGGAGTTGCGAAGACATATCCGCATGCGGTGCACTTTGTCCCCAAGAGCTTCTTGTTGCTCAACCCCGCAAACCATGGAGAGTCTTGACCATAGCTGTGGATATAGTCGATTGCATAGGGTTGCTTGATGATGATGGGCGACAACTCTTTGAGTGATTCGATGTTTTTAGGAAACGGAACGTTATAAAGAATCGTCCCTTCCGTTGTTTCTTCGACTCGATCTGAGATTTTCTTGCTCATTTAAGCCTCCAAGATAGAAACGGTCACATAAGTGCCGGTACCTGCATGGGAATGAATTAAACCTTTTTTTGCATTTTTGATTTGAAGCGCTGGATCTTTAAAGTGTTTTCCGATTGTATTTTGCAACTGCCAGAGGGCAAAGACCGCTTGCATGAGACCAGTCGCACCAACGGGGTGCCCACAAGCAATCAAACCACCGGAAGGATTAACCGGACAAATCGGTTTTTCTTTGAGTTTGAGACCATAATCGACACCGGGCATAAAAGTTTTGCCAGAGACCGCCAGTTCTCCCCCTTGACCATAACGGCATAACCCTAGATCTTCATAGGTCTGAATTTCTGAGGAAGTATAGGCATCGTGAAGTTCAACAAAATCGAGTTCAGCAATCGGATTTTTAATGCCGGCATGTTTATAGGCTTGAATGGCTGCGCTGCGGCCGGCTCTGAAAGAATGAATCCCGGGATATTTTAAATTTTTGTAATCCGATTCTTTTTCGAATGAGAGCAGAGGGACTTTCTTGTGCGGGCGATCCGACATACGCATGGCATCGGTGCCGCGCCCAATGCCGGTGACTTTGATTTTGGGGAGTGTGCGACCGGCCGCTTTTTCCAAACGTTTCACTCCCTCTTCTGAAGCAAGAATGACGGCAGCGGCGCCGTCACTCATCACACAAATATCAAGACGAGTGAGTGGCCAAGCAACCATTGTTGAATTGCGAACATCTTCGATTGTGAGTTTTTGTCTCTTTTGTGCGTAAGGGTTGTGATAAGCATTGCGATGATTTTTTACAGAAACGTGCGCCATCTGTTCCACGGTTGTTCCAAACTCCTGCATATGGCGTACAACCATCATGGCATAGTAGCCCGAATAAAAACCGCCGACAGGAAAATCAAAACTGACATCCGATGCGAGTGCGATGAATTCATTTCCCTTCCAAGTCTCCACATGGCTCATCGTTTCAAAACCATAAACAGCACAGACATCCATGTGGCCGGATGCGATTGATTTCCATCCTTCCTGAAAGGCTAGACCTCCTGTCGCCCCTCCCCCTTCCACGCGGTGTGACGGTTTGGGACAAAGCCCCAAATAATCTTGCGCCATAATTCCCGACATCAGTTGGCGTTGGAAGTGATCGGAAAAATAAGAGGCAACAGAACCGTCGACGAGTTCCAAAAATTTTGTGGTGTCGATGTTGAGATCGGCCACCGCGTATTCAAAGGCTTCTTTGACAACGGCCTGAAATGTTTTGTCGTGGCGTGCTTTTGTGAATTTAGAAACGCCACCGCTGACAACATAGACTGGTCTCATATTATTTTCCTTTCACGTTTTTTCTCACCCAAGCCACAATATCATCGGTGGTGGCACCTGGCAGAAATACTTTTGCCACTCCCATTTTTTCCAACGGTTTAATATCTTCCTCCGGAATGATACCCCCGCCAAAAACTTTTATATCTTGCGATTTCTTTTCTTTGAGCAGTTCCAAAATCCGCTGAAACAAAAAATTGTGTGCACCAGATAAAATGGAAAGGCCAATGGCGTCAACATCTTCTTGAATGGCGGATGAGACGATCATTTCAGGCGTTTGATGAAGGCCGGTGTAGATGACTTCGAAACCGGCGTCGCGCAGCGCGCGCGCGATCACTTTCACACCACGGTCATGGCCATCCAGACCTGGCTTTCCCACCAAGACGCGCACTCGTTTAAAAGATTCCCGGATCATGATATTCTCCAAAAACACTTTTTAATGTCTCCATCATTTCATTCAAGGTGCAATAGGCTCGAACGGAGTCACACAAAGGAACCATAATATTTTGATTAGTTTGCGCTGCTTTTTTCAACTTCGCTAAGGTGTCAGACACTTTTTGAGCGTCCCGCCTCTTTTTTACCTGTGCAATTTTTTTGGCCTGATGATCTCTAATTTCATCGGCAATCTTTAAAGTCTCAATGGGCGGTTCCTTGTTGAGTTTAAACTCATTCACTCCGACAATGATTTTTTCTTTGCTATCGACTTGTTTTTGATAGCGATAACTGGCATCGGCAATTTCTCTCTGAGGGTAGCCCGCTTTGACTGCCTGAACCATTCCCCCCATTTCATCTATTTTTTTGATGGTTGCGGCTGCTTCTTTTTCCATTTGGTTGGTGAGTGATTCAATAAAATAAGAACCGGCCAGAGGATCGACTGTGTTTGTGACACCCGATTCATGTGCAATGATTTGCTGTGTTCGCAGAGCTGTCATTGCTGCGAGTTCCGTTGGCAAAGCAAAGGTTTCATCCCAAGCATTTGTATGGAGCGATTGTGTGCCACCCAAAACGGCTGCTAATGCCTGAATACTTGTTCGGACCACATTATTATAAGGTTGCTGGGCAGTGAGAGAGGCCCCGGCCGTTTGTGTATGAAAGCGCAACATCATCGATTTTTCATTTTTGGCGTGGAATCGCTCCTTCATGATTTTTGCCCACATCCTTCTTGCGGCACGAAATTTGGCAATTTCTTCAAAAAAATCGTTATGGGCATCGAAGAAAAAGGAAAGCCTTGAAGCAAAGTCATCGACTTTCATGCCGCGCTCCACACAGGCCTGCACATAGGCAATGCCGTCGGCCAGAGTGAAGGCCAATTCTTGAACGGCTGTCGAGCCTGCTTCACGGATGTGATAACCGCTGATCGAAACGGTGTTCCATTTTGGAACTTCCTTTGTGCAAAACTCGATCATGTCGACAACAACGCGCATGGAAGGATCGGGGGGAAAGGCATACGAATTTTGCGCGGTGAATTCTTTCAAGACATCGTTTTGAACCGTGCCGCCGACTTTATCCCAACTGACCCCCTGTTTTTCGGCAACCACTAAATACATTGCGAGTAAAACGGCTGCCGGGCCATTGATCGTCATCGAGGTTGTTACTTGATCGAGGGGAATGTGATCAAAAAGGACTTCCATATCGGCAAGCGTTGAAATGTTCACACCACATTTGCCGACTTCCCCTGCGGCACGCTCTTGATCGGCATCGTAACCCATGAGTGTTGGAAAATCGAAGGCGACCGAAAGGCCGGTCTGGCCATGTTCGAGTAAAAATTTATAACGTTTGTTGGTCTCTTCGGGTTTGCCAAATCCTGAAAAGAGACGCATTGTCCAAAGACGGCCCCGATACATCGTTTCATGAATACCCCTGGTGTAGGGAAAATGAGCGGGGTCGTTTAAATCTTTTTGATAAACCAAGTGGGAAATATCTTCTGGCTTGTAGAGGCGATTAATCGGTGTTGATGAAATGGTTGTGAATTTTTCGCTGCGTTCTTTCATCTTATTTTGTCAATTCCTTTAGGACTTCTCTTGCGATGACTAAGCGTTGGATTTCGCTCGTTCCTTCATAAATTTCTGTAATTTTTGCGTCCCGGAAAAAACGTTCCACCGGATACTCACGAATGTAGCCATAGCCTCCCAAGACTTGCACAGCCTCTTTGGTTACAAAGGTTGCGGCCTCCGAAGCAAAAAGTTTTGCCATCGCTGCTTCTTTGATGATGGGTAGTCCTCGATCTTTCATCCAGGCGGCACGCCAGACGAGCAGACGGGCCGCATCTAATTGAACAGCCATATCAGAAATTTTGGCTTGAATGGCTTGGAACTGAGAGATGGTTTGTCCAAAGGCCTCTCTTTGTGTTGCATATTTTGTTGAAAATTCAAAAGCGGCGCGTCCAATCCCCAGCGCTTGCGTTGCGATGCCAATGCGCCCACTATCCAATGTTGACATGGCAATTTTAAAACCCTCCCCTTCTTCTCCTAGTCGATTTTCGGCAGGGACTTCGCAAGAATCCAAAATGACGGAAGAGGTTGAAGAAGCCCTAATCCCCAACTTTTTTTCAACTTTGCCGACAGAAAATCCCTTAAAACCTTTTTCAACGATGAATGCGGCGATTCCTTTATGTTTTTTTGTTTTGTCGAGGGTTGTAAAAATAATCATGGCATCGGCATGGGGACCATTCGTGATAAAATTCTTTGTGCCATTGAGAATATATTTGTTGCCTCTGAGTGTGGCTGTGGTTTGCAAGGCTGCGGCATCCGAACCGGAACCAGGCTCTGACAAAGCATAGGCCCCGAGTTTTTTGCCTTGAGCAAACTCAGGAATATATTTTTTCTTTTGCGCGTCATTGCCGAATTTGAAAATCGGCCCTAAGAAAAGTGAATTGTTGACCGACATGGTGACGCCGGTGGAGGCACAGGCCGCGCAAATTTCTTCCAGAACCAAAACATAAGCCAGTGTGTCGAGCCCTACCCCACCCAAATCGGTTGGGATCATCATTCCCATAAAGCCCAGCTCCGCCATCTTTTTCACATTTTCAGACGGAAACTCTGCCTTTTCATCCAGCTCGGCTGCTTTAGGCGCAATTTGCTTGGCAGCAAAATCTTTTGCCAATTTTTGAATCGCTAAATGATCTTCGCTTAGTTTAAATTCCATATTTGTAAAACCCCTCTCCTGTTTTTCGTCCGAGTTTTCCTTCTGCCACCATTTTTTTAAGCAGCTCAGATGGTTTGCGGCCCATCACCTCCAAAATATAAAGACAGGTATCGAGCCCCACAAAATCGGCCAAACTCAAAGGCCCCATCGGAAAGTTGCAGCCTATCTTCATTGCCAAATCGATATCCTCTTTAGTGGCCAGCCCTTCCTCCAGACAGTTCACAGCTTCGTTGAGCATCGGTGCCAAAATGCGATTGATGACAAAACCTGGCGCATCTTTTACTGTGACCGGTGTCTTGCCCAATTTTTTTGTAAGTTCGAGCGTTGTTTTATGTGTCGCATCCGATGTTGTCTTGGCCCGAATGATCTCCACACACTCCATCAACGGAACGGGATTCATAAAATGCATGCCGATGATTTTGTCCGGACGTTTTGTGGCTGCAGCAATTTCCGTGATGGGGATCGATGAGGTATTACTGGCCAAAATGACCTCTGCTTTGACGAGGGAGTCTAAATTTTTGAAAATTTTCTTTTTGAGCTCCTTTTTTTCTGTTGCGGCTTCAATACAAAAATCGCTCTCTTTGAGATCTGAAAATTGTGTGGTGATGTTGAGATTCCTGATGGCTTGGTCTCTTTGCGCCGTTGTTAATTTTCCCTTTGATGCTAGTTTTTCCAAAGAACTTTGAACAGAGGCGTGGGCTTTTTTGAGTTGCTCTTGTGCGACGTCATAAAGCCAAACTTTGAATCCAGCAGTCGCACATACTTGCGCAATCCCTGAACCCATGATTCCTGATCCGATGACACCAATTGTTTTCATAAACTTTCCACCACCATCGCCACAGCCTCCCCTCCTCCATTACACAAACTCACTAAACCCCGTTTCGCTTTTTGTTCTTTCATGGAATAAATAAGTGTTGTCAAAAGTCTTGCACCACTGGCACCGATTGGGTGGCCCAAAGCGACCGCTCCCCCTTTACTATTTACTTTTTTGTAATCAAGTTTGAGTTCTTGAAGAGCTGCCAACATCACAACAGCAAACGCTTCGTTGATTTCCCAGAGATCGATGTCGTTTGTTTTGAGGTTGAGTTTGCCCAGCAATTTGTTGATGGCATCAATGGGAGCGATTGTAAACCACTCTGGCTCTCTGGAGGCACCGGCATAGCCAACAATGCGTCCCAAGGGTTTTAAACCGAGTGACTTGGCTTTTTCTTCTGGCATCACCACACAAGCAGCCGCCCCATCATTAATAGAAGAAGCGTTGGCGACAGTAACGGTTCCATCTTTTTCAAAAACAGGTTTGAGAGTTGGGATTTTGTCGAATTTAACTTTGAAGGGCTCTTCGTCTTTTTCAAATTCTCCCACGGCAACAATTTCATCTAAAAATTTTTTGTTTTCGATTGCAGCCAGCGCCCTTTTGTAACTTTCAATGGCATATTGATCTTGTGATTGGCGACTGAATGAATATTTTTTGGCACACATTTCGGCACAGTTGCCCATATGTTTGTTGCTGTAGGCATCCAGCAGGCCATCATGGATCATGCTATCAATGATTTCTAAGTTACCCATGCGCAAACCCTGGCGTGCTTTGGGTAATAGATAAGGAGCATTACTCATCGATTCCATTCCTCCGGCCACCACAATTTCGGCATCGCCACATCGGATCATTTCATCAGCCAGCATGACCGCTTTCAAACCGGAGGCACAAACTTTGTTGACCGTTAAAACGCCTACTTTGTTGGGAAGCCCAGCGCCTAAAGCAGCTTGACGGGCTGGCGATTGTCCAAGGCCAGCCGCTAAAACACACCCCATAATCACTTCATCAATCAATTCTGGCTTGAGCCCCGCTTTTTTAACGGCCTCACGCACAACAATCGCACCTAACTCAGTTGCTTTTTGATTCGACAACCCACCCAAAAACGACCCCACGGGTGTTCTACAGGCGGAAACAATAACACTTTTCATAGACTTATGAGATAAAGGAGCCGGTCTGTATTGTCAATTTGATTAAGATTGCCTGCTGGTGAAAATGACGGGTGGTCGGCGATGCTGTCAGCCCGATCTGTGGGGAGGGCGTGCAGCTGAGCCGACCCGGAGCCCGTCATTTTCACCTTAAGATTCCCTCGGATTATAGGGGTGTTTTTCGGCCCACTCTTTGATCCAATCTTCTGTTTCGGAATTTAATTTTTTGGGCGGGACGATTTGGACAATCACATATTCATCGCCTACGCTTCCTTTTTTCTCCAGGTTGGGAGCCCCTTTTTCTTTTAGTCTGAATTTCTGGCCGCTGATTGTCCCCGGTGGAATTTTCATTTTGGCGGTTCCATCCAAGGTAGGCACAGTAATCGTTGCACCAAGAATTGCCTCGTAAACGGTTATAGGAACTTCGCAATAAATATCGGCCCCTTCTCGCCAAAAGATGGGGTGAGGTTTAACACGGATGTTGAGATAAAGATCACCAGCTTTGCCACCAAGCTGCCCTGGCTCTCCTTTGCCAGCCACGCGGACTTTGGAGCCATTATCGACACCGGCCGGAATTTTAACCGTGAGGTTTTCGCTTTTGTTAGCATGTCGAATATGGATTTGACGGCTGGTTCCATGAATAGCCTCTAAAAAATCAATTTCTATATCAGTGAAGCTGTCTCTTCCAGGAGTCGGTTCCTGATAAGTTTGCCTGGTTCGGTCTCTTGTTCCAGGCCTTCTCATGCCCCCCATTTGAAAAAGATCATTAAAAAGATCGCCTAAGTTTCCAAAACCCCCTGGCTGATCTCCGAGTCCACCAAAATCAAAACCTTGCCCTGAGCTTGTCGAAGGGCCACCCCCTGGTCCTTGCCGAAACTCCCATTGAAAACCGCCCGGTCCTTGACCCCCCGGAGCTCCCTGACCAAAAGGAGAAGACCCAAACATGTCATACTGTTTTCTCTTTTTAGAATCGCTGAGTACGTTATAAGCTTCAGAAAGTTCTTTAAACTTTTCCTCTGCCCCTTTGTCTTTATTGACGTCCGGATGGTACTTTTTGGCAAGCCTCCGATAGGCCTTTTTGATCTCACCTTCTGAGGCCCCTTTAGAAACCCCCAATATCTGGTAATAATCCCTCATATTTTTTACATATGGTGCCAGGCACTATATGTCAATGAATTCAATGAATTAATCAACTTTGAGCTTGTATAAATATTTCAACGTATTAAATATAAAGCAACATTTTTTGAAATGTGACGATAACTTTAGTGGATAGGGAGCAAGGAGGAATTATGGGAGAATCCACAAAAACAGCTTTGATAACCCGGATGGCGGAATATGGCTGTAAAACGAAGATTGGTCACACCGAATATTGGACAATACAAAGAGAGGTGTCCGCAGCGAAAGTAGAGGATCTAGAAGCTGCGGCTAAATCTCTAATTAAAACTATTGGTGGTTGCCATGACATTAAATTTACAAGATTCCTGCCAACCGCGAAAGAAGCAGCTGAAGCGGCAAAAAAAGCCCAAGCAGCCGTGACGCCACCTAAAACTCCTGCATATGAAGATCCCTGTGTTGGTGAGTGGAGTTCGAAATCGATTTGTAAAAGATAACTAATACAACGCAGAAGAAATTTTGCTGGCACCTTCGGGATGATTGTTCACGAGCTTCGTAATATCGTAAATCAAATCTTTTCGATTGTAGCTTGAATTTTCGTATTTACCGGTATCCATGCGGATGGCATCACAAGGACAAGCCTCAACACATAATCCACAGAAAATACAGCGCAGCTCGTTAATGTTAAAAACCCTTGGACGTTTTTCAACCGTTTTGTCTTCCGATTCTTCTGCGATAATCTCAATGCAATTGGCTGGACAGATCGTTTGACATAGCATGCAAGCAGTACAACGAATCTGCCCATCTTCGCGCGACATCAAACGATGCTCAGCTCGGTAGCCGGGGGGCAATTCCTTCTTTTTATCGGGGTATTCAATCGTCATTCGGTCATCAATGTGAAATAAATTATAGAGAAGATGACCCAAAGTAATGCTTAAGCCGCGAAAAATTTCTGGCAGATAAAGACTTTCCCAAAACGTCATCTTTTCTTTGCGGTCAATGTAATAGCTCAAATTTTTGCTCCCGTGATCTTCTGTTGGGCTTGATATTTTCCCTGTTTATCTGCGTAAGATATAGCACACATTTCATCGGATTCTAAGAAAATTAACTGTCCAATCCCCTCTCCTGCATAAATTTTTGCAGGTGAGGCAGTGTGATTCGAAATAGCCAGGGTTGCAAAACCTTCCCACTCCGGTTCAAAGGGTGTTACATTGATAGAAATGCCGCAACGAGCGTAGGTTGATTTCCCATAACAAATTGTAAGAATGTTGCGTGGGATGCGAAAATACTCCAGTGAGCGGCCCAATACATAACCATGAGGAGGGATTTCACAAACCGCCCCCTCAAATTCCTCAAAATGTAGGCTTGAGAAATTTTTGGGATCGATAGTCTCCCCTTTTTGTGGACGGTGAATTTTGAAAACATTGCTGAGGCGAAAATCGTAACCATAGGAGGAAAGGCCAAAAGAAATCCCTTTGCGTATTTGACTTGCTTCAAAGGGCTCAATCATTCTATTTTCTTGAACCATGCGCTGGATCCATTGGTCAGCTTTGATAGACATAGGGATGGTGGGGTAACAAACAAGAGGTGAAATTGCAACTGTTAAGGCGGACAATTATTCCATTGTTGGTGAGTGTTAGCTTGTTGTGGCTTTTTATTTTGTATGCCAAACTCACACTTCCAAATATTGATGAACTGAAGATACAAAACCCAATTTCCACAGCTTTCATGGAGCTCTACAAAGGAGAGACACTCTTAAGTTATCGGTGGATTCCTTACACGGAAATTTCTCCTTATCTCAAACAGTCTGTTGTGATTGCAGAAGATTCCGCATTTTTTGACCACAAAGGATTTGATTGGAATGCCATTTGGGAGGCTTTAGAAAAAAACTGGAAGAAAAAGGAATTTGCCCGTGGGGCCAGTACCATCACACAACAATTGGCCAAAAATTTGTATTTGAGCCCCTCCAAAAATCCTGTTCGCAAGATTCGCGAGATATTAATCACCATTGCTCTGGAACAAAGGCTTTCCAAACAAAGAATTTTGGAGCTCTACCTCAACGTAGTGGAATGGGGTGAAGGCATTTTTGGTGCGGAAGCAGCAGCGCAACATTATTTTAATGTCAAGGCGTCGCAACTGAGCGCCTACCAGGCAGCGTGGCTGGCTTCCATTCTGCCGAATCCGCGTTATTATGAAAAACATCGCAACAGCTCTTTTATTGCGAGGAAGGTTTCGAGAACATTAGGTTTGATGGGGTTAGAACCTAAAAAGGAAAAACCTCAGCCGGATGAAATTCTTGAAGAAGAGATTCTTGACGAGTTTTAACCCGTTCGTGAGGTAGAAATAAAAATCCCCCGCCATCTTTCGATAGCGGGGGATCTTCAAGGATTAAATGTCGCGATCTTTAACTGTTGCTCTGTTGTTGGATTTGGCTCTGTCTACCGCCTCATTCAACAAGTCCTTCACTTTTTTGCTCAAGGCTTCAATGGCGGTGGCCGATGTTTGGCAACCTTTTCCTTTGATATATTCCTTGACCTTGGACTGAACAACTAAAACGTCTTCTGCCATAGGATCCTCCTTGCCCGCCTAAGTGTTAGTGGTGGGCTTTTGTTTGCGCAGCTTTCTTCAAAACCCCCTTTATTGTCAAGCAAAAAGCCCCTTCGACAAGCTCAGGGCAGGCTTTTTAGGCCATTCTAATGGGGGCACTTATAAGGACTCCGGAAAGTCACTTCTCCAATCTTTTTGAGGACTTTTAAGCGGTTTTCCCTTGGGGTTATAAAATGTCTGTTTCACTCCCCCCATTTCGTCATATTCCACAACCTCCCTTGCAAAACGAAGGCTTTTGGAAACGACAAGGTCGCCATTTGCCCTGTAGAAGGCTGATTCGGTAAGCCGACTTTTTTCATCATAAGTCATTTTCAAAACAGCCCAGTTATCGGGTGTATTTGTAATTTTCCCAAGTTTATCGAAATAAGTAATTCTAATGGGAGAAAAGCGATTGTTTAAAATGAACTCATAATGAGACTCACTTTGCGGATTGAGCGAAGGATAAAGCCCTTCAAAATGATGCGGGAGAGATACTGTCGGAGCAATATCTTTAAAATGTTTGACCGACTTGCCCGCCAAAGTATCTGTGGAGGGCTCGCCTCCAAAGCAGGGTAATCCAAAAAGGATTAACCCTGCAAAGGCGATTAAACACTTCATCTACGATTTCCCCTGCCTCCACCGAAACCTCCTCGGCCTCCTCTTCCACCACCACCACCACCATATCCACCTCTTTCACCACCACCACCAGATCTCGGTTCCATTGGTCTTGCCTCATTTACATTGAGTTTGCGACCTTCGAGTTCTTGGCCATTAAACTTCTCGATGGCTGCTTTGGCCTCATCATCATTAGTCATCTCGACGAAACCAAAGCCTTTACTCCTGCCGGAGTATTTGTCGACGATAACCTTAGCGGATTCTACAGTTCCCGCTTGACTGAACATTTCAGAGAGCTTGTCGTCCGAAATGCCGTACGGCAGATTTCCTACATAGAGTTTCTTCCCCATAAGTTTCCTCCTGTTTCGGGGGTTAATTAGACTAGAAAAGACTAGCAAAAGTGATTATTTTTCACAAGCCAATGTTTATAAGGAAGTGAAAAAGTAGTAGGGCCTGTCCCCATATCTTTGTTTGAATCCATATGGGAAATGGTGTAGATAGGGTGGACTAAAGGGGGATTATATGCTTAAACTTTGTTGCCTTTTCACCCGGTTTTTAAACCTATTTCAGCATCCGCTGCTGTTGGCTGTTAGACTCTATTGGGGATGGGGCTTTTTTATGGCGGGCATGAAGAAACTCCAAGATATTGATAAAGTAATCGGGCTTTTTACAAGTCTCGGTATCCCCTATCCTCAATATAACGCCTGGTTGGTTGGAAGTGTGGAGTGTTTTGGGGGTTTGTTATTAATGGTTGGACTGGCTTCGAGATTGGCGGCTGTGCCACTCACCATAACGATGATTGTGGCTTATGCAACCGCCCACGTCGATGCGGTGAAGACCATTTTAGTGGATCAGAAAATGTTTTTCGAACAACCGCCCTTTCTGTTTTTATATGCGTTAGTTCTTGTCCTTTGCTTTGGGCCAGGATTCTTTTCCTTGGACAGGCTCATTGGGGCTGTTTTAAAGAAAAAAAGAGGGGACGAGAAATAAAAAATCATCGAGACGATTTTTTGAACGCTACATAGGCCGGCTCCCACATCTTGCCAAGAATGATTTGTCTTTGGTCGGCTTTGGGTGCTTTGGCTACCCCCTCTTTGACGGCCTGATGAAAGACAGCCTCTGCCACATCAACAGAGACCGATCGAAGTTTTTCGATGGGGGGATAGACCATCTCCTGATCTTGAGAAAATTTTGATGTCCATTTCGCCAACGTGTACGCCGCAACAGTAAACATCCCATCGGTGATTTTTGAAGCCTTGGCCGCAAGGGCCCCCAACCCGACACCCGGAAAAATAAAGACGTTATTGCCCTGCCCCACTCGGACCTGTTTGCCTTTATAATGGAAGGGTTCAAACGGAGAACCGGTTGCAACAATGGCTTGCCCTTTGCTCCATTCGATTAAATCCTGAGGCGAAGCCTCCGCTTTGGAATTGGGATTCGACAATGAAAAAATGACAGGCCTTGTCGTGTTCTTCGTCATGGCCTCAACAATCGGTTTGGTAAAAGAGTTTGGTGAACCCGAAAGACCCAATAAAATGGTGACCTTCGCATTTTGAACGACATCCAGAAGCGTGGTGCCGTAACCCTCTTTTTGCGTGGCAAAAAAACGTTTGTAATCCTCCAGTTTTTTTTGGGTGGCCATCATCAACCCCTTGCTATCCAAAACGAAGATTTTCTCCTTGGCCTTTTCGGATGTCAGCCCCTCCTTGATCAACGTGTTGTAAATTTGTCTTGTAACGCCAATGCCACCCGCCCCGGCACCATAAACGCAAAATATCTGATCAACCAATCTCTCCTTTTTGATTCTGACCGCATTGAGAATCCCGGCCACGGCAACTGCCCCGGTCCCTTGAACATCGTCATTAAAGGAGAGACAGGTGTTGCGATATCGATCCAGAATAGTGAATGCATTTTGTTTGCTTAAATCCTCCCACTGGATGAGGGCATGAGGATAACATCGCGTAATTTCTTTGACGAACGTTTCGATAAACTGCGCGTATTTTTCGTTGGTGTATCTTTTATGTTTCATTCCCAGATAGAGGGGATCTTTGAGCAGGCTTTCATTGTTTGTTCCCACGTCTAAACTGATGGGCAGACATAACGAGGGATGAATTCCGGCAGCGAGCGTATATAATGAGAGTTTCCCGATTGGAATCCCCATTCCCCCCACTCCCTGATCGCCGATTCCCAAAATGCCCTGGTTGTCGGTCACAACAATCATCTCGATCTGGCGGCTGGGGATGTGATCAATCGTCTCTTTGAGGTATTCAATATTTTCCGGTGAAATATAGAGGCCCCGCGCAAAACTATAAATATGGCTATGGAGCTGGACGGCCTCGCCGACAGTTGGGGTGTAAATAATGGGGATCATCTCCTCAAGGTGTCTGTTCAGCAAGGCATAGAAGAGGACTTCGTTGCGGTCTTGCAGGGCACGCAAATAAATGTATTTTTCCAGATTCGAGGTGTGTCGCTGGAAATTTTCATAAACCCGCGCCACCTGCACTTCCAGATTGGAACTGTGCGGCGGGAGAAGGCCTTCCAGGCCGAATGCGATCCGTTCTTCTTTGGGAAACGCCGTCCCTTTGTTGAGCAATGGGTTGTGGAGAAGTTGGCTTCCCTCCAGCGTCACCTCAAGGCAGGAAGTTCCATCCGGCGCTGTTTTGGGAATATAGTCTCTCATGTTCTTTGTTATCAATGACTTGACAGGCGTCGCTTGTCCAGTTGATTTTGATCAAACTTCTTGTTACCCGGCCAGCTTGCAAGATAGGAAAAGCGGCGCTACAATTCCCTAATGGTTTATTTCTTGGGGACCGAGCCCCCTTTTCAAAATGCATATTGGGACAATAAAAAAGATGGGATTTATGTCGATGTGGTGACGGGGGAACCTCTTTTTAGTTCACTCGATAAATTTGATTCGGGGACCGGTTGGCCAAGCTTTACGAAACCGATCGATCCAAAAAATGTTACCACACACGAAGACAATGAATTAATGATGACGCGAATCGAAGTCCGCTCTACGGGGGGTTCCCATTTGGGTCATGTCTTTCCGGACGGGCCTGGCCCAACGGGAGAGCGTTTTTGTATCAACTCGGCTTCTTTAAAATTCATTCCGGTAGAAAAACTGGAAGCAGAAGGTTACGGGCAGTATCTTGCCCTCATTAAGAAATCTCTCAAAAAAGAAGTAGCAACATTGGCGGGTGGATGTTTTTGGGGGGTAGAAGAAATTATTCGAGAACTGCCCGGCGTTTTGGAGACTGTTGCCGGTTACACCGGTGGCACATTTAAAAATCCAACTTATGAAGATGTTCGCTCTGGAAAGACGGGTCATGCCGAATCGGTTCAAATCACCTATGATCCTTCAAAAATTAGCTACGAAGACATTTTAAAATATTTTTTCAAACTCCATGATCCGACGACTTTGAACCAGCAAGGAAATGATAGAGGGACTCAATATCGTTCCGCCATTTTTTATCAAAATGAAGAGCAAAAAAAGATTGCTCTAAAAGTTAAAGAAGAAGTGAGTCGGTCTGGAAAATGGAAGAAACCGATTGTAACTGAGGTTGTGAAGGCCCAAAACTTTTACCCCGCCGAGGATTACCATCAAGACTACCTTCAGAAAAACCCCAACGGCTACACCTGCCATTATGTGAGGGATTAGCTGCGTTAGGCATCGCATCGTGCCCGTCGCAAGAATATAGATTGATTTTAAAGATCAGTGTCAAACCCGATCTTGAATTTGAGTTGGTTATCTTGAACCCTCTGTCTTTAATCTTTCGTGAATCCAAATTTTAATTAAAGGTTGGCGAGCTATTCCAATCTTTTGTGCAATATGATCAATTTGTTGTACCAAATCAGCAGGCAAATCAAGATTGATTTTTTTCATTTGGGGCTTTTTCACAACCCCCCTTTTATTGAAGTCTTCAGAAAGATCTTCATTTTCCAAGAACCGATCCATTTCGTCCTTATTCTTGAACTTTTTTGAAAAAGATTGCTTCTTCACGCCCACGAGCCCTCCTTACGGAAATAATTCGCATTCTTTCTTTTCGTTTTGTCCATATAACCACATAGAGTCTCTTTCCAATCCATCCCATGGTGGCACTTTGTCTCTCCGCATCCTCTGAATAAGCGAGGTTTCCGACTTCCAAATGAATACCCTCCCAAACAGCGATGGCTTCCTCAAAAGAGACACAACCATCCAGACGGAGGACGGAAATAAAACAGACACAGACGAAAATCAATCACTGTTTTCTCTCAAATCCAATTAAACCCATCTTAACCTGGCACGCCTTTTGCTTATCCTTAGCTTATGGCTTATCTCCCTCGCTACGCCATCATCTGGGATGGCGCTATCTTCCACGTCACTTGGCAATGCCATAACAAATCCTGGCTCCTCAAATACAGCTGGGCCAAACAACTTTATTATGACCTGTTGTTGAAATATAAGGACCAATACAAAGTCTGCTTCTTCTCCTACCATTTCATGGATAACCACATCCACCTATCCGGCAAAATCTTGGGCACTAAAGAAGAATTCTCCTCCCTCTTCAAAATCGTCAATTCCCGCTTCGCAAAAGAAATCAATAAACAACTCAAAAGAAAAGGCCAAGTCGTCATGGATCGATTTAAATCTCCATGCATCCAATCGGACACAGCTCTATTGGCCGTTATGACTTATCAAGATTTGAACTCCTATCGAGCCAAAAAGGTGAACCACCCCAAAGAATACCGATGGTCTTCTTATCATTTCTACGCCTATGGCAAAAAAGACCCCCTCCTGACACCAGCCCCCTCTTATCTGGCCATGGGCAATACCGATCTGGAGCGACAGCAGGCTTATCGAAAGCTCGTAAAAGAAATCCTTGAAAAAGAGGGGTTTCAGAAAAAAGATTATTCGGAAAAATGCTATATCGGAGACCCCGATTGGGTCCTAAAACGATCCAGAGAGTTAAAAATAATCATGCAGGCTAAAAGACAAGCCTATCTCCTCAGACAACGGCGGCAACTTTATGCTGCCTCACCATGACCTCAACTTGCAGATACAACAACAAAATTACCCCATCCAAATCCAATGAATAAGACTAAGCACCAACCCCAACAAAAGACCTCCACGAAAAACCAACAACAAAAAATCAGCTCCTAAAACGCTCGACCCCTTCACAAAAACAAAATTCAAAGACTAAATCTCAAAAATTCATCCAAAACCCATCCAATTCCAAATCTTAATCCGTCTGAGATTTTAGCTTAATTTCGGCAGCAGGATGTACACCAGAATTCCCAATCTTTAAATAAAATGCTGAACCCATCAATTTTACGTTCTGTAATTGTAAAGGCTCAACAAAAATATAAGGCCTATTAGCCTCAAATTGACCCTTAAACGCTAATACTGCTACAATTAATGCCAGCAAAGCTACAACTGGCATTCTCTTTATCAACTGAAATATAGAAATCACTATAGATTTACCCAAATTAATTATTTTTGTTTTAATCTTTCGATAGAGCCAATAGATTTTATTATTCATTTTTCCAATCACCCCCCACACACCTTGCACGGCACGCCGCCGCGTTTGTAGGCTTCGGCTCGGGGAATAATAATACAATTTTTGGTGCAGCGTTCGCCCCAAGGGCAAGTCAATTTATGCACCTTATGATTGCTTACATTGAAATAAACTTGGGTCTCTGTAGCCAACCCCGAAGAAGCACCGATAAAAGCGAGGAAAACAACACAAACAGCAAATCGTTTCAAAAGGAGGCGCATCGGTTTAAGAGCTAAAGAAATCGCAGGAGTCTTACAAGGATAAAATAATAGTGGTTTCAGCGATAAATCCCCGGCAGTTTATTTCGAACAACTTTTAAGGAGCGAACTTTAGGAGGAGGCTTCATCTTCCGGATCGCCTCTAGATAGAGAAAGTTTTCCTCAATCCTTTTTGCAATACGAAGAGCTTCGCCTCTCGCAGAAGCCCCCAAAGAAGCAATTCTTTTCCTAGTTTTGGCAAAATGGCGTATGCTCATAGTTCTATTTTTGTTTAGCGCTAAGCTAAATGTCAAATCTTTTCTCGATACAGAAAACCGGATAGTATTAGCTTTTCGGGCAGTGGAAAATAAGAGAGCATGACAGATGAAAAGTTCAGTTCCTTTCCAATCGGAATTAAAAGAAAGGTGTAGAGGGTAAGATCATAAAAATCGAAAACCCATCCCATCCAGCTCATCAAAAGAATAAGATAATGTTGCTTCGTCGGTTTTTTGCTTTCGCTGAGGAGCGGTTGAGCCGTCAGGGGCGCTTTCCTTTGAACAGATAAAATAAATAAAAAAGCGAAGGAATCAAAATAACGGAGCCCAGAGCCAAACTCCAAATCATGGACCACAAAACCGTATCGGGAGATTTGGCGCTCTCAATTGTCATGACGGATGGAATTAAAAAGGGATACTGGGCTGTTGCCCACCCCAAGATGACGCTGACAACGGCGATTTGCGAACAGGTGATGGCTGTCACAAATCGGCTTCGCAACAATGCCCACAATGAAGTGGCGCCGCTTAAAACAGACAAGATAACAAACGGCCAGGAACGAAGTTTGAAACCCTCCCACAGAGAAGGGGCATCGGTTGCAATAATGGCAAGCCCTGTGACGGCCAAAATCCCCATCCAGACTCCCATGGTGAGGGAACGACGGCGCCACAAGGTCACCAGATCGGTTGCACCGCTCTGCCCTGCCTCCCTTGCCAAATAAACCGCCGACAGGTAGGCACAAACTCCGACAAAGAAAAAAGCCGAATAGATGGAAAAGGGAGAGAGCCAGCTCGATTTTCCAGAAGCCACGGCTCCAAAAGAAATTCCTAAGAAAAATGGCGTTGCGGTGGATCCAAAAGAAAATATGGCCCCCCAGATGGCTTGCTGTTTGACCATCCCTGCGGCATAGGAGCGAAACGCAAACCCAACCCCGCGAAAAATGATTCCCACAAGGGCTAGCAAAAGTGGGAGCCACAAAGTCCGGCAAACGGAGGCAAAGGCTCTTGGAAAAGCGCTGAACAAAATGACCAGAATAAAAATCAGCCAGACATGGTTTGCCTCCCACACAGGCCCGATGGCGCGATAGAGATGATTTTTTTCCTTTTCGGAGGACTGAAAGAAGGTACTGAATTCCCAAACGCCCACGCCGAAATCAGCACCACCCAAAAGGGTGTAGAGAATAATACCCGCGACAAGAATGGCGGCCAGGATTTGTTCAGGCGGCATAAATATTCTCCGGCAAGGGCCTTTTCGCCAAAACTCTCAGTATAAAAACAGTCCCCACTATCAAAATGGCATAAATCAGAATCGTTCCCAAAAAGACCCAACCAATGCCCGAGGCATTCGTAACCGCCTCTTTTGTCTTCATAAAACCAGTCACAATCCAGGGTTGCCTTCCCACCTCGGTGACAATCCAACCAGCTTCAAGTGCTACAACAGAGATCACACCTGAACTAGCTAAAATTAAAAGGAAAAATATGTTTTTTGGAAATGTCCGTTTTCGCCAGAGGGATGGAAAAGCCCAAAAAGAAAGAAAGAGAAGAAGGGTTCCTGCCGCCACCATCATTTGAAAGGCGAGATGGGTAGTTCCAACAGGGGGCCAGTTTTCTTTTTGGAAGTCGCTTAATCCCTGCACGGTCGCAGTGGTCTCCCCTGCCACAAGCCAGGAGAGTCCCCCCGGAATTTCGAATCGGCCCAGGCGCAATGGCGCGTGGGCTTGCGTGACAAACTGTTTTTCAAAGGCGGCTAGTTTGACCGGCTGATTTTTTGCAACCGCTTTTCCGGCCCAGTCCCCAACGACGATTTGAAAAGGGGTCGTCAAAACAGCAAGCCATAAGCCGAGCAGAAGCGCCTTGGAGTGATATTGACTCTGGTTTCCCTTAAGCCAGGAGACGGCATAAACAGAAGCGATGCAAAATCCGGTCACCATATACGCGGCCAAAATCATGTGGAGCGTTTGGTGGGCTGTGGCGGGGTTGAGCATGGCGGCGATGGGGTCCACCTCTTTGACAATGCCGTTTACGATTGTAAATCCGTAGGGCGCATTCATCCAGGCGTTGGCGGTGACGACAAACCACGCAGAGGTAAAACCCGAGACCGCAATGGGAACGCCGGACCACCAGTGGGCTTTGGGGGATAACCGATCCCAAGCGTAGAGATAGATGCCGGCAAAAATCGCCTCAAGAAAAAAGGCGAAACCTTCCAGTGTGAACGGCAATCCGATGACACCTCCGAAAGTTTCCATGAACTGGGGCCACAATAATCCCATCTCAAAAGAGAGCACAGTTCCCGAGACGGCCCCCACGGCAAACAAAACGGCAAAGGCCTTGGACCAGCGCTGCGCGAGTATTTTCCAAATCTCATTTTTTGTTTTCAGATAACGATATTCGGCCGCCAACATCAACACGGGAAACCCCACTCCAAAGCAGGCAAACACAATGTGAAAGCCCAGTGTGATGGCCATTTGCAAACGGGCTATGAGCAGGGGTGTCATAAATTCTCAATCCTTGATCTAAAAAGCAGATATCCGGGGAGAAGCGAAAATAAAACAGACATGGACGAAAATCAATCACTCTTTTCTTCTCTGTCTTGAGTTTTAATCCATCTGTTTTTTTGAGAGATTAAATAGCGGAGACGCCGATTCCTGGATTTTGAGGGAGAATTAATTGAGCGCCGACATAGCCCATCCCCCCTGTTAAAAGTCTTTGGTGAAGAAGCAAAGGGGTGTCTAAATCGAACCACTCTAGGCCACCCAACGCTTTTGCAAGGTGAAGACTGGCCGTCATGGCTAATGTCGTTTCAACCATTCCACCGATCATTAATTGAAGACCGTATCTTCTGGCCATTTCAGCAATGCGTATTGCCTCAAGTATTCCTCCATGCTTCATCAATTTGAGATTAATGCCATCCGCTGCATCACCATCAATAATGTGCGCTGCATCCATTTTAGTGTAAACGGATTCATCAGCAAAAACACGTGTATTTTGCTGATTAGCTTTCAGTTTGACTTGTCTCAGGCCAGTCAGATTTTTTCTTTGAACAGGCTGTTCAAAAATTTTGGGATATATCCCTTCATCGGATAATCGTTTTAAAAGTTCGATGGCGCCTTCAGCTGAGTAACCTTCATTCGCATCAATAAGAATTTCGAGATAGTGGTCATCAATCCTTTTAGTTCCATAAACTTCAACAATGGCTTTTACGCGCGCTACACTTTCTTCGACATCTTTTCCTACTTTAATTTTAATACGGTACAAGCCCAGTTCCAGATATTTTTGGGCAAGCACCCTTGCCTTTTCTGGAGTCACAATGGGAATGGTAATATCGGTGATCGGAAGTTCAGAAAAAGTTTGTCTACTCAAAAGCCTTCCTAAAGGAATTCCAGCTCGTTTTGCAAGGATATCAAAAAAGGCCATTTCAAGTGCAGCCCTGGATGCGGAAAATTTCATCGCCTGTCTTGTTTGATTTTCCAAATCAAAGAGAGTTAGTGAACGACCAATAATTCTTTTTCGAAATCTTTTAATGTCTTTTAATAAAAGTGCTTGTGAATCTCCTGAGATGCCAGGAAAAGGGCTTGCTTCACCTAAGCCAACATAGCCGTCGACGCTAGTGAGGCGCACAAGGACATTGTCTACTGCTGTTTGTTTGCTAGAATCAGAAGCAATCACAAAGGGTTCCCGCAACTCACCGTCAAGGGGGACAGCCTCCAGATTGGCAATACCCAGTAAAATGTTAATGTCCGGAGATGTAGAAACAGAGCTGAAGGGCAAGACTCGCATGGCCGCGGGCTTTAAAGGGTTCACTTATTTTTTGCAAGTAAAATAAGCAGTCTAAAAAAGTATTTAAGGCCAGAAGAGAAAAATCGTAAGGAGAGAGCCGACCAACAGAGACCACCAAGGGTTCGGCACGAAATAGGGATAAAACATCAGGGCTACCCCAAGGAGCATGTGGCGCCCACTTTGACTTTTGCGTCCATAGCGCCAGGCTCCAAAGCCGACAATACTAAAAAAAATACCGATGAAAATTGTTTTATAATCGATCGAAAAATTTGTTCCTTGAAGAAGGTGATCCAAATCAATGTCCCAATAATTCGATGACTTCTTTCGCGTGAGGAAATTGTTTTAGAAGGTCCAAGCGGTTGCCCAGTTCAAAATCTTGAAAATCAAAACCCGGTGCAACCGTGGCGCCGATCAGTGAAAACCGACTTCCTTGATTGGGATAAGCCCCAAACCAATTGCCCGCTCGCACAATGTATTGAAGAGATTGCCCTGCTTTGACATCCTGGCCTAAAATTGTTTTTTTGATTTTTCCCGCCGGAGTAATTTCGACAACGGTTAATGGGTCTCCCAGATAAAAATGAAAAACTTCGTCTGAAGAGAGGCGATGTAATTGTGATTTCGTTCCCTCTGGAAGCAAATAATAAATTGCGGTTGAATAATTGCGGTCTCCTTGAAACACATCGGGCAAAGCATTTTTTGCAATCGTTCCCTTTGCGCGATAGGTTTCTTTGTAATAACCACCTTCCGGATGTGGCTGGAGGCCAAAGAGTGCAATCAGTTCTTGTACGGTGATGTTCGTCACAGGGGTTTCCTTTTTTGAAAAACAAGCCAAAATGACAAAAATAAGCCAGCAAACTGCCAATATTTTTTTCATTTCTGATAAACAGTTTTATCTTTGCGTCCCTTACCGGGTTTACGCTGCTACTTACGACTTACTTTTTCAGCGCAAGGACCCTTTTTTCCTTCACCAATTTCGAATTCAACCTTGTCATCTTTGGTGATTGGGCCATTCACGATGGCTGAAGAGTGGACAAAGAGATCTTTGCCACCATTATCAGGCGTGATAAATCCAAAACCCTTGTCCTCATTGAAGAACTTCACTGTACCTGTTTCCACTATTGCCTCCTTTTGGTTGATGTCCCCATCATACTAAAAACAAACCAGCCTGACAACCCCTCATGAAGAGGATCTGCCTAACTTTGCGTCCCCTTACACCACAATAGTGAACACACAACAAGAAGCTATTTTGTGGCCTATTGAGGCGTTGTTTTAGGAGGCTACACAAAAATATTATGCCAGAAGGATGAGGCCAAGGAGATACAATGCAGTTTGATAAACAGGGAAGAAACAGGGAAAAAGTCGGAAAAAATTGCCCTCCTCAACACTCCCAATGGAAGCAGGGACAGTCGGGGAATCCTAATGGAAGACCCCCAAAGCATGAGTGCTTCACTTCCCTTCTCAAGGAAGAAATTACAAAGATAGACCCTCAAGACAAAGAAGGCCGGACTTGGTTGGAGATAATAGTTCGCGCCACATTGGAGCTTGCCATTAAGGGCAACGCTACGGCTCTGAAAGAGGTATGGCAAAGAGTGGATGGGAGACCTCCTCAGGCAATTGATTTAAACACAAACGTTAGAACAATCGAAGACGAGCTTGCCGACCTCCCAGACCTAGATAAGTGGCAAGCAACATGAGCAAAAGAAAAAGTTGATTGGCTTTTAGAAGATCATTTAAAACTGGGCGAAAAATTGCTTTAAAGAAACACTCAGGGCATCTGCCAATTTTAAAACAGTTTTCATGTGGATAGGCTTCCCCGCCTCAATCCGCTGGTAAAAACGAACTGAAAAACCAAAATCCATCATATCTTCTTGGGTCAAGCTGGCTTTAAGCCGCAGTTTTTTAACCGTAGAGCCAAACGTCTTGAAAAATTTGGTCTGATTGCCATATCGAGTGGCCATAATGGGCCGAACAATACGTGCCTTGGCCCTATTAAACCACGGCCCGAACGGGCCGTAATAGCTGTTGATTACAAAATGATAGGCTGATAGGTTAGCAAACAAACTGGCAATTGGTTCCCCATGCTACTTATGAAGAGGTCGTATTTGATTCTAACAGTATTTGTGATGTTGGCCATCTTGGGCGTCTCCTGTGCCACGACGCATCTTAATACGACCTACCACAGTGATGGTCGATTTTATCAACCTGCTCAGAAGTACCGTTTCGCAGTAATAAAGAGGTCTTTCGATATGGCAGATAATACAGGTTCGCAACTTGCTCTCGTTACATCAGGGTTGAGAGTAGGAGACATAGAGGCTGTTATTAGGGGACATATATTAAAGAATGGAATTTCTACTTTAAACGAACAAGAATATGGCAAGCTAAAAAGAAATCAAAAACTACGTTGCTTACTTATTGAATGGGGTATCAGTGGCAGGAATGCGCGTGATAAAGATGGGGCATATAGTCAAGAAGTAACAGTTGGCATTACAGATGCAATGTCACAAGAATTAGTTTACCGAGGCATTGGAGAGTATATAGGGCAAACTGAAATTGATGATTTGCGAGGAGCGTTACTTGCAGCGCTAAAGAATTTTAGCATGCTACCCGATAAGCCAGATAATCGATAGGTTCTCAATTTATTAACGGATTTTTAATCTTTTCAACGGTCTAGTTTTTGGGGAGGACGTCAAGCGGTGGGAAGGTCAGCAGTTAGAAGCTGTTTCAAAAATCTTCTTGATTTAGGTGCAAAACCTGTTTAATTTCGACCCCTAATTTTGGTCAAGGGCTATTTCAATTTTCGTCGACCTATTTTTGGCAGTTTGGGGTATAATTCATTTTATGAAACAGGAGCACATTGATCTTTTATTAAAGTATTGTCTTGCTCTTGCTGGAGAAGAAGATTGGGGAAATCGAGAATTAGGCCCAATTCATCTTATTAAGTATGTGTATCTCGCCGACCTTGCTTTTGCCGAAAGATACCAGGGGCGTACCTTTTCAGGCGTTACATGGAAGTTTTATAATTATGGGCCTTGGTCCTTAGAAATTTATCAACGAATCAAACCAATTGTTTTAGCAACAGGCGCAGAGGAACGTTCAATTAGCACTAAGTATGAAGACGACACAGTTAGATGGTCACTTTGTGATAGCCACCTATGTAAAGAGCTGGAAAGACAATTGCCAATCGAAATTACTAGCATACTTAAAAGAAGTATTCATCGTTTTGGGGCGGACACATCGGAATTATTAAATTATGTATATATGACTTCTCCAATGTTAAATGCGGCACCAGGCGACATCCTTTCTTTCTCACCTCAAAATTCTTCTGCACAAAAAACCGATATGGAGGCCGCTGGGCAAAAACAATCGAATGCACATAGTTATAAAGAGGAAAAACGTCGTAAAAAGAAACTTCAAGATTTAAGAGAGAGAGTTCAAAAAGCGCTACACACAATGGGTACAAAAAAACTTGTTTCGCCATCACCAAAACCTAGATACGATGAGATGTTTTTTGAAGGGCAGAAATGGTTGGAAGATATAGCTGGTGCTGAAATTAAACCTTGTGAGGGGGAACTTCTTTTTTCAGAAAAAATTTGGCTTTCTCCGGCAAGACGGGAACCCAATGTATCCTGATGATTCAATTCAATCCCTTGTAAAAGATTGGTGGTTAAATGATGAAACAAATAAAGTTTGCCGCGGAAGGTTAATATGGACCATCATCCCACATGTTGATCTGCTTCCAATGATTCTTGTGCCAGAAGGCAGATCAGGTCCAACTGACCATACTAAGTGCCGCTTTACATTAAAACCTTTGGATATTGATAATCCTCCTCAAACTCCCCAGCTTCCTGTAGCTGCACTTCCAAATTTTCCAGATGAAACTCGCATAGTTTATAGGGCAAAAAGACGCCCTGCTATTATATTAAGCATTGGAGGCCCTGAAATCCCTAGGGAGATTAGAACTGGTGGAGTACGCTGGCAAACTGCTCCAACTTTACTTGTAGTCCCCTGCTATGGCATTGAAGCTTCTGGAAAGCGTGGAGGATTTCGAGAAGATTTTGTAAGTCGAATTAGGAGATGTGAATATCCACAATATATGTGGGATAAATTACCAACTACGAAAAGTGGTGTTGAATCCATTCTTTTTTTTAATCGTATTCAGCCTATAGGGAAACACTATAATTCGTTTGAAACAACCCCTTTTAAATTAAGCGAGGAAGCTATGAAGGTTGTCGATGAGTGGGCGCTCTGGATACTGACAGACTGCTTAGACGAAAACGGCACTTTGTTCGGTATCAGGCAGGGTTTGCTAGAGATAGGTTAAGCCGCAAAGTGACACTGTCAAAAAAGGGCTCATTACTAGCCCTTAAATTCCTTAATAAAATCAAGTCCTCAAATCTTCTACTTCACCGTCCAAAAAGGTACACCTTTCTTGACAAGCGTATAACGATGGTATAACACTCATGGGGTGAAACCAAATCGGAATCCCCAATCAAATCTGCTTGCCTTTAGGCTCCCGGACGATGTGCGGAGGCAGTTACCCAAAGAAAACCTCTCTGCATTCATAAAAGAGGCGATAACTGAAAAATTGGAAGGCATGAAAAATTTGGTGCCCTGTCCTACTTGTAAGGGTATCGGAAAAATAAGGAGGAAATCAGTGTGAAGATAGCCATTTATGCGAGGGTAAGTAGCGACGATCAGAAAACAGACCTACAATTGGATGCTATTCGGAGTTATTCGGAAAATCGTGAGCTATCGGTTTTCAAAGAGTATGTGGACCGCATTTCGGGTGCCAAAGCCGACCGGCCCGCACTCAATGAGTTATTGGCTGATGCCAGGCGAAAAAGATTTGATGTCGTTGTTGTTTGGAAAATCGACCGCCTCGGTCGATCTGTCCCCCATCTTCTGAGTGTCCTAACCGAATTGCAGGCCCTTGGAATTGGCTTTGTTAGTCTACAAGAGGCGCTTGACACGAAAACACCTGCTGGCAGAATGGTTTTTACCTTTTTGGGAGCCGTAGCAGAATTTGAGCGTGCCATTATCGCCGAAAGGGTGAAGGCCGGAATGTCAGCCGCTAAAAAGCGGGGTAAGCATTGTGGAAGGCCGCAAATGTGCATAAATGAGATTGAAATCCAATCAATGAAGGAACAGGGCATGAGTCTTAGAAAAATTGCAAAATCGCTGGGCGTCAGTCATCAAACGATTGCGAACCAGCTCAAGGCGGTATAGCTCAAGGCTGAATTGGATAACAAGGGACTGGAATGGACGGGAATAAAAACCAAAAGCTTGATTACGACTACGAGATAAAGAAGGGTTATTGGAATTTGAGTGAGGCTGTTCACCTTCTTCTTGACGTTAATGCCGATAACTTTTCGGTAACAGAGGACGGTGTCCCTTATGAACTTAGAAAAAAAATTGAAAAAATGACCGATCTATTAGAGCGTGGCCCATATGATGGCTATGATAAGGTTGGGCCCGGCGAAGTCTTAGAATGGGCCATTGAGAAAGGTATTTCAATTCCCGAAGGTCTCGAAAGAGTTGCAAAGCAAGCAGACATTTTGCCTATAAAATCCGATAATATCGACCCCTCAGAACTCAAGGAACAAATTGAAGAATTGAAAAAAGAGAATGCCGATTTAAAACGTAAATCAAAAGAGACGGGAAAACAGTTCGCAAAAACAAAGGCTACCATTTTAGGAGCTGCTCTTTATTGTGTGATAAATTATCCTGATGAATGTCGTGCAAAAACAGGCTCTAAAGACTTTAAGATTAGCAAAATCGCTGAATGCATAAACGACCATATTCACAACTGGTTTAAAGATGAAAACCCTCCGGCTATCGATACAATGAAAAAAAGGATTGGAGAATTCCTGTCAAGCAAAGAGTGAGCTTCTTTTTTACGCATTATCAATTCTTTTCAAAAGATATCCATAGTAATAATCAATAGTTACACAATTTTCTGTTACCTCTAAATTATTAGTGCATTCACTCTAAAAATTTAGAAGCCCCAAATTTTAGGTACCCCCATGTTATTTTGCTCACGAAATAATGAAAGGGTTTGGACGGAATGGAAAATTCATCGGTCAATTTCAAATGGCAGCAAATCCAAGAGGCAATTCACCTTTGCCGTAGTTTCGTCCTCGATTCAATTGAGTTAGAAGTGGGGGACAAACCTAACTGGAAGTACCTACGCTCAAGGCTCTTAAGAGCTTTTGGTGATCGTGGTCTCGAAAACCGCATCCAGCAAATTTTAACTGAACAAGAGAGTAATGGAGGGAGACCCTTCAATGATTGACCACATTGACCTCCAAGCCGCCGCTTTTTGCGTCGATCATTATCTACGAGAATCGCTTAAGCATTGGGATAATCTTGATTGGCTCTACTCTGAAAAAGCCTACCTCGAACAAACATTTGCTAAATACTTACACAATCAAGGGCAATTGGATGACAAACAATTAAAAGCAGCGTGGAATGATTTGGACAGCCGAATGGCCGTTTATGACGACAAGTACATGGAACGCCGAGAACTCTCTAAATACCTCAAACAGCTTGCGCATTATCTAAGAGAGGAATCCCAGAGGATAAAAAATGGAAACCGGAAATGAAATTATCGACGAGGCTTTAAAAAAACCCGATTTGGAGATCGTTCTTCCACAAATTCGCACAGCTTACGGAGGATTAAGGGAAATTGTTACAAAACACTTTCCTTCTCTATGGCCACAACTCCATGCCTTTTTGGCAGCTACTGTTTCCATTTGTTGGTCTGATGCTGATTTGCCGGTTGCTCTAATTGCAACGGGACCCAGCGGGAGCGGCAAAACCGAACCTTTAATGTGGATTACACGATGTGGGTTGGACATAACGGTCCGAAGCGACGATTTCACTCCCGCCAGCTTTGTAAGCCATGCAGCCAACGTCAAAAAGGAAAAACTGGAAAAAAATGACCTTTTACCTCGCATCAAGGACAAAGTGTTTTGCACAAAGGAATTGGCTCCCCTGTTTTCGGGCCGAGAGGACGAACTTCGCACTTCCTTTGCAAAATTAACAACTGTTTTAGACGGTGAAGGGCTACTCACGTCTAGTGGAACCCACGGAACACGGGGTTATAATGAGCGTATTGTTTTTGCTTGGTTAGGGGCTACGACCCCTCCTTCTAACAAGATTTTTAATCTTATGGCCGCTTTGGGGACCCGCCTCTTCTTTTTTTCAACAGACGTTCAACCTCCAAGAGCCCAAGATTATGCAGCCATCATTAAAGGGGAAAAAAAGAAAGCGAGAGGAAAAACAGAATGTAGGGAAGTCGTTACAAATTATCTTGGCCAACTTTTCGATTTGATTCCTGTCCGCTCGCTCTCTACAGATTCCGTCAAAGTCCCAGATAAAATTGCGAATGATATTGGCCTCCTTTGCGAAGCATTAACCAGACTTCGGGGAGGTATCTCATTAGGAGAAGGAATCTCCCAAGAAGAAGACCGCTACACCACGCCTTCCATTGAGCACGGGTGGCGGGCAGCAGAAGTTTTAGCAACATTAGCAAAAGGCTCTGCTCTCACCCGCGGCTCTCAAAGCGTAGAAAAGGTAGATTATGAAATGATCCGCCACATTTGCCTCTCATCCATGCCAGAGACCCGCAGAAAGGTATTTGAAGCCTTACTGACGCAAGAAGGAGCCGTTAAAGCCGAAACAATTGCCAAAAAAGCAAATATGGCCAAGAAGACGGCTCTCCACTATTTGAAAGAATTATCCATATTGGGGGTTGTTGATTCCGCTACTGATTCGGAGCCATACCTTTTTACACTGAAAGATGAGTTTCAAGGTCTCCGTCAGCACACAACCCCCGATCCGGTAACAGTTCAAAACTCTCAAAAAGAACCAACGCAAACTCAGCTAAGTATTGAAAATCATTACATTCAATGTGTTACCCAAAATGACGGTGTGTGTGAGTTGCCGGAAGGGTTTTGATGAAATATCCGCCGATTAAAGTTTTGAAGTTTGAGGGGACGAGTGACAAGGCAGTGCCTTTTGAAGAATTTTGCCAGCTAACCCTCCGGGAAATTTTAAGCGTCCATTCACACTATGCTCTCCGCATTGGCAAAGGACTCTTTGCCACCGGCGATGAAACTCTGAAATCGGCAAAAAAACGAGAACCTGAAAACGCCTTCCCCCTTCACGAACTGATCCGTTGCGCGCTCCCCAACTGGTCGAGCGAGTTTATGGATATGAAATTGGTGGACCTTCCTTTGCAGCACCACATTGAAGAAAACCCGGAACGTCTGCAAAGGATTATCACCCAGGTGAGGGAGATTTTCCCCGGCTCCAAAGAAGTGTCACAAGAAGAGGCTAACGAAATTTTGCCCAAATTAAAACTAGCAGACTGGGAAATTCCTCAATGAGAGAAAAAGCTTTAGAAATGAGAGATAATGCTCTAAATTTAAAAGTGTTCGTTAATAAACAAAACAGGCCCTGTGCGCCGGCGCACAAATTTGTCATTGAAGGCCGGGGCACTGGTTCAAAAACAGCACTATCTGATGGCATGAAAAGGTTTTTGGACGCTTTGGTTGAAGACATGGTTAGAAACATGCTAGAAGAACGCAAGTAGATTTGAATCGTGCCGCCGGCGGCACGATGTTGAATGGTCTTTTTGAAACATGCTAAAAGAACACAAGGAGACAGATGGTACTTTAGGGCTGTTCGCCGGCGAACACTCGAAATGCGGCTAGAAACATGCTGGGAGAACAGGAGGAGGCAGATGGGGCAGGCACAAAATAAGATAAAGGCCTTAAAGCTGGTTGCTAAAGCCGCTGTTTATAGCCGTTATAGCTCGGAAATGCAGGCCTCTTGCAGTTGCCAGGATCAAATTGACCGAATCGCTGACCTGGCCAAAAATGACCAGGTTGTTTCCAGACAATTTACAAATCATAAAATCGCTATTGCCCCCGACTGGATATGTACAGACGAAGCCGTAAGCGGTCGGAAAGCCGGACGCTGGGGATACCAAAAGATTTTGAAGGGCATTCGTGAAAAGGCTTTTGACCTTCTTTTGGTTGATGATCTAAGCCGCCTCACCAGGGACTTAGGGGGATTGCTGGACCTTTACCAGCTTCTCAAACACCATGATATTGAATTGATCTCGGTTTCCGATCGACTCTCCTCTCTTGACCCCAATGCTAAAATTTTTTTCACTGTCCGGGGAATGATTTCAGATTTTGGTAACGACATTCATGCAGAGCGAACCTTGCGAGGAATGGAGGCCAGAGCTCGCAATTTGTTCAGCACCGGCCAAAAACCGCATGGCTATGGTTCAAGGCCGACAATAACGGAAAACCGCAAGGGGAAAGAGGTTAAAAGCCATTTTGAGATTTTTATTATTCCCGAGCAAGCCGAAACCGTCCAAAAGATTTTTAAACTCTATTCAGAGGGGTTTGGGGTTCAATGTATTGCCAAGAAATTGAACGAAGAGAAAATTCCCCCTCCCAGGCCGAATGCCCACGGCTGGCAAACGGGGCCTATTCACCGTTTCCTCACGAACGAAAAATACATTGGAAAATGGGTGTTTAAGAAGCACACATTTTCAACCGACCCCGATACAGGAAAGAGAGTTAAAAAACCAAGGCCCCGACACGAGTGGATTGAAAAACATTGTGAGGCCTTAAGAATCATCCCTCAAACCATTTGGGATAAAGTGCAATCCATTTTGGCAGAGAACCAGAAGACTGCACAAAAAAGATTTCCCAAAAATCCTAAAGCAACTTGGGGAAACAAAGGGCGCGTGGATAACCGCTATCTCCTTTCTGGCAGCCTGAAGTGCCATAAATGCAATGGAGCCCTTGTGACCGTTTCCGGGCGATCGGGCGGGTATTATGGCTGTGTCAATGCCAACCGCCACGGAACCTGCGACAACCGCTTTTTAACAAGCCGTGTAAAGCTGGAGAGGGCCTTTATTCAATACCTCTCGGAAAATATCGTCCCCAGCACGGAAGTAATCGAATACGCAACGCAAAAATTTAACGCCCTGGTCAGGCAATACCTTCAACGTGGCCCTACCAGAAAAAACGAATTGGAAACGGAGCTTAAAAAAATAACGACTGAATTAAATCGCTTGGTCGAGTTTATTGTCCAAGGAAACGTTTCGGAAGCCGTGGCAGGGGCAATCAAACAAAGAGAGACTAGAAAAACCAGAATATCAGAGGAATTGGCCAGCCTGGCCAGGGCGGATGATAAGAAATTATTTATTACTCCCCATTATGTTCAAAGTAGGCTTGCGGAGATGGTCAAAAACCTAAGCTCTCATGCAGATAAGTACAACGGCCTAGTGCGGGAAATCTTGCAGGAGCCGCTCATTATCGAAAAACTGGATAACAAATACCGGCTCAAAGGCATGTTAAATCTGGGCAATATCTTGTGTTCAGACAATGTACTGCTTGCGTCCCCTACCGGATTCGAACCGGTGCTGCCGCCGTGAAAGGGCGGTGTCCTAGGCCTCTAGACGAAGGGGACTCCTTCATATTTTTGTGGTGGGGTGAGGCGCCCGGGGCTCGAACCCGGGACCCTTTCCTTAAAAGGGAAATGCTCTACCAGCTGAGCTAGCGCCTCACCTCACAAACCACCGTTGATGGTAAAGAACCGTTTAAAAAAGTGGGCGGATGCTATATAAGGGCCTATAAAGTGTCAACAACTTAAGGGTTAATGCCGTAGTCAATCCTATGGATACCATTACGAAAATTGTTATTCTTTTTCTCTTTTTTGTTTGTTCCGGCAATCTCTATGCAAACCCGCCAAAGGGACTCGAGCTTTTAAGTACATTTCCTCAAGGATGGATAGGGGTTGAAAAAATAAAGGGTGAATTTGTGGTTTTCGAGCCGTGCAATCATGATGCCCCCTCAATCAATATTGGAAAAAAGGGAAATCAATATACTTTCGCAAAGAGCGACGGATGGGGTGTTTTTATCGACCACATTGTATCCATTCATCAAAAAGATGGCAGTAACTTTACCCTCACAATAAAAACAGGAGGATTTGGCGAGATTGTCAAAGAAGAAGCTTCGTTCCTAGATAAAGATAAAAAAATAGCAAGCTGGCGCCGAGTATATCCGAAGAGTGGAATTACTGAAAAGCTTGATTATTTTATCCCCAAACAATACGAAAAAGAGTTAAAACATGTTAAGGAAGACCCAAAAGCTTGCCCGGAATCGTAACTCTAACTTTACACACCCCATTATTTAATGTTAAGAAAAGGGATCATAAGGAGATATTATGAAAAAACAATTGTTTGTGGTTATGCTGCTTTTGCTTTCAAACGTTGCCCTAGGGCAGTCACAACAGAAATGCCCCGTTTCTTTAGCCATTCAAGCTGAAAATAAAACAGGAAGGCCTCTTCCCTTGTTCGACGATGTCATTCAGCAAGAATTTGTAGAGGCTTTTAAAAAGAAATTTGGGGATAAAATCAATATTGTCGGCGGGGGTGGTGATTTTCTCCTGAAAGCACCTTTAACTAAACTTGGCGCAACAACCCTCTTTGAACCGAATCTATTCAACAAAAGCGGAGCCCTGCTTGGAAAAAGCACACACACCTACCCTTCAGATGCAGCGATACAAACGGGTCTCCGACGCGATGCGAAGCTGGATTTTGAAAAATTTAGCGCCCTATTGACACCACATATAATATGTTCCGCCGATGTTGTTACAACAGGCACTTTATGTCTAAAATTCAGTGGGAAAAGTTCGACGATCATCAAAGAACCGGAATCAGGAACCAAATTTGATCATAACTATGCTGCTTCCGGAGACATTCCACTCAGGCTGGAACCATCCACCAAAACAATCCAAGGCAATGGAAAAATGAAACGGGACACAGCCGTCGGCGCCACCAGCACGGGACTTCCCTTTTCCGGGGCCGGCAGTTCCCCGAAAAAAGAGACGTCGGCGCAGGTAACCGGAAAGTTGTTGGAAAATAATGTGGCCAGGTTGAAAATTTCAACGACGGCGACCAGAAACTATGATGTTAACTATCAAATAGAGAGTGTCAACAAAACGATCCCCTATTTTGAGGGAAATTTTGAGATAGATTTGGAAATTCCTTTTCACGCAGGTGCCGAAAAAACAGAATCGAAAATCTGGCAACCGGCTCCCGGGTATGATATTACTAGCAGCTACAATTATCACTTTGAACTTAGAAACTGTGGAGGTCAATAAAGCTTAATGCCGTTTTTAATTGTTTTTTTCATCATTTTTATTTTTTCCCCCTCTCTTTTGGGTCAGGACGCGCCGTTGGAAAAGGCGTTGGCTAACTATGAGAAGATCGCCCAAAAAGGGGGCTGGCCTGAAATTCCAGCTGGTCCCAAGATTGAGCCAGGGCTTGCGGACGCTCGCGTTGCGGTTTTGCGTGAGCGGCTTCGGATTACCGGTGATTTGAAAAAGAAAAAAGAGGTCAAAAAGGAACTCGATCTTTTGGATAGAGACCTTGAGGATGCGATAAAAATTTTTCAAAAACGGCACGGTATTGTAGAAGATGGGCTTGTGGGAGAAGGAACACGCAAAGCTCTGAATGTTTCTGTTGAAGATCGCATCAGCCAAATCAAGGTCAATTTGCAGCGGACCCACAATTTGCCGCCAGAGCTTGGGCCAAAATATATTATGGTCCATATTCCCAACTATCGCTTGTATGTGGTCGAAAATGGAAAAACGGTTATCGACATGCGTGCCATTGTGGGTCTTCCCAGCTGGCCGACCCCCCTGCTCAGCACACAGGTTACTTCTCTTGTTTTCAATCCAACTTGGCATATCCCAAAAAACATCATGCAAAAAGAGATTGTGGGAAAAATTGAGAAACAAGCAGACTATCTGACTAAAGAAGGAATAAAAGTTTATAAGACAACCGAAACGGGTCGCGAAGAAGTGGACTCATCCACCATTGATTGGAACCAACAAGATGTTTTGGCCACACATCATTTTCAACAACCTCCCAGTGCGTATAATCCTTTGGGAAAGGTGAAGTTTATTATGCCCAATAAAGATGATATTTATTTGCATGACACCTCTTCTAGAAAACTTTTTGGGCGTGATACTCGGAGCTTAAGTCACGGTTGCATTCGCATTGAAAAGCCAATCGATCTGGTAACCTATCTTTTACAGCCGGACCCGGAATGGGATGAAGAAAAAATTCAAGCCACCATCAAACGGGGGGTAGAAAAGCATGTTAAAATCCCTGAGGCTGTCCCAATCTACATTATTTATCAGACCGCCTGGGTTGACCCAGAGGGTCTGGTTCATTTCAGACCTGATGTTTATCATCTGGACAAAAAACTTTTAAGTGATTTATAGCGTCCAAAAAAGGAGGCTCTATGGTTAAGTTGCTGATTGGTTTTGCGGTTGTCTTGTTCTTAACAAGCTTACAAGCTTGCGGTTCCCTAAACGTAGGAGGGGGTGGTGGAACCGACGCTTCTTTGAGTGAAGCGGATGACTTCAGCAGCGCTTGCCTGACGGCGAATGATTGTGCCGGTAGTTCCATTTGCGTTTCTGGTCGTGTTTGCACTGTGAGTGCATTTAGTGGCAATTGCGATTGTTTGGGAGATCCCGATGGTCAGTGCGCCAACTTAGGTTTGAGTACCTGCACACTCTCTGGTGGTTCTTGTGCTACCATTGCCAGCTGTTGTCAGGGTCTTTCTTGCAACAATGGAACCTGTGAAGGACCCAGTGGGCGCTGTCCGTTCACATTGTTACAGTAATTTTCCTTGCTCGAGCCATTTGCGAAGAATTTTTAGAGGGAGTCCTACAACAGCCTCTAATTCCCCTTCTACTTTTCTAACAAAAGCCTTCCCCTTTTCCTGAATCGCATAGGCCCCCGCTTTTCCCATCGCCTCTCCTGAAGCAACATAATCTTGAATCTCTTTTTCTGAAAGCTCTCGAAAAGTGACTAAAACTTTTTCTACATGTTTTTTGATTTTATCCGTCTTTGTGTTCAACAATACAACCGCGGTGAAAAGATGATGTGTCGTACCGGAAAGTTTTTGAAGCATCTGGATGGCTTCCTTTTTACTATTTGGCTTCCCCATTTTAATTCCATTGCATTCGATCAAGGTATCACTCCCAATAATCAAGGCGTTGGGACAAAGTTTTTCAACAGAACGGGCTTTTTGTTCAGAAAAATAGAGGGCCTCATCGGCTGTTGACATGGAAGTCAGCCTTTCTTCGAATTGAGGTTCAATCACCTCAAAAGGGATCCCCAACTGAGTCAATAACTGGCGCCTGCGAGGCGATGTTGATGCCAAGTAAACTTTCATGTATAGGCCCTGCTATGGAGACCTTTTTAGGGTTTTGGGAGAATTTGTCAAAGCCAATCATCGGTCTTTCTCCAATGGATGGGGTGACCGATTTTGCTTGTCGCTACATCACGGCGCGCTACGGAAAGCCTCATGTGATGTTCACCGAATTTGTAACCGTTGAAGGCCTCTTGCACGCGCCGGAAAGAATTTTAAAAGATTTTGAATATAATGAAATCGAGCGTCCGATTGTTGCCCAAATTTATGGAAGCAATCCCGATGATTTTTATAAAGCAACGCAGATTGTCTGTGGACTTGGGTTTGACGGGATCGATATCAATATGGGTTGCCCCGCCAAAACGGTTGTTTCAAGAAATGCCGGCGCCAAACTGATCACAACCCCTGAATTGGCGCTCGAAATTATTCGGGCAACACGCAGTGCCGTTCAAGATTGGACTAGTAGTCAGGCCTCAAGAAAACCGACCCCCTACTCCGTCAAAACGAGGATTGGCTTTGACTCCGTGGTTATCGAAAAATGGGTGGAAGTCCTGTTGGAAGAAAAACCGGCTGCCATTTCCATTCACGGTCGTACTTTAAAACAGATGTATAAGGGGTCGGCCGATTGGGAAGCCATTACGCGGGCGGCCCAAATCATCAAAAAAACAAAGACGTTGGTGTTGGGAAATGGAGATGTTGAAAATCTTTCCCAAGCAAAACTCTTAATTGAACAAACTGGTGTCGATGGTGTTTTGATTGGCAGAAGTGCGATTGGCAATCCTTGGGTTTTTTTGGATTCTTGTCCGGCTCCAAATCGGGACCAAAGGATCCAAATGGCCTTGGAACACGCCAGATACTATACAGACAAGCGGGGTGATCGCTTTATTAGAAACTTGGGTAAACATCTGGCTAGCTATTTAAAACATTTTCCGGATGCCGCTTTATTGCGCACCAAAGCCTTGCAGGCAAAAAACTTTGAAGAATTAAAAAGCACTTTATTGACGATATAAAGGGCTTGAGCTATGCAATATTTAAGAAGAAACTTATGTTGAAAATATTGGATGTATGAACAAACAGAATATCTATGTTGCTATAGTCAATGCCCTCGTGGGTGTCTGTTTCAGCCTGCTCCTGCAAGGTCACATGCTGATTTATGTGCTGGCCTGCATTCTTATCCTCACCCTTCTCTTTTTTGAGCGCCAGCGGATTTACGAGCATGTCCTCAGAAAGAAGAAATGGGCGGTTGTTTCGTCTGCTTTTGGTCTTGTAATCGTCATGACCGGTTTTTCAACCATGTTGACACAACCGGGTCGGGAAACAACCTCGGTAGTGAAAACGGTCCAGGCTTTTTTGAACTTGGTCAAAAATGCAGAATTTGAAAAAGCCTACGAAGGACTTTCAGAAGTGTCGAAGCAGACCTATACCTTACAAAATTTCGTTCGGGATCAGGAATATTATCGTAACAAACTGAAAGATTATCGAATCGATGAGGTAACGTTCAATCAATTTGATGAAAGAAAGGCCGTTGTCCAGGTCTCCAGCCCATTTTTAATTTATGGACAAGATTCGATTCCCTTTGAGTTAGTGAAAGAAGATGCTGAGTGGAAGTTAGTTTTTAGCCCCAAGATGCTCGAACCAAGAATTGCGAAACCGCAGCCAAATGGCAAAAAAAAGAAAGAGTCAGGGGTCATCACCGGATTTTTCAAAAAACTTTTCTAAGGTCGTTCTTCTTTGTCCCCTTCCTTCTTTCGAAGCAGGGCGCGGATTTTTTGGATGAGAACGGCGCCCTCAAAGGGTTTTTTCATAAAATCGGCGGCACCCGTCGCCCTCTTTTCCTTTTCCAAATTGGGTTTGTCCACGCCGGTCAGTATAATAACAGGGATATCTCTAGTATCATCCTGGAACCTCAGATTATTTAGAACCGCGTGACCACCCCCTACGGGCATCATCAAATCCAAAATGATTAAATCGGGTTTTTCCTTGCGGGCCATCTGGACCGCACGTACCCCTTCACCCGCTGTAATGGTTTCAAACCCCTCCGATTCCAATCTTGCCTTGAGGATTTCAATCAGATTGACATCATCATCGGCAATAAGGATTTTATATTTTCTGTTCATAAACCCCTCTTTCCTTGACGTTAATACCAGATTATATCCGGGAAGGAAAGACAACGGAGAATTTGCTTCCCTTGCCCGGGATGCTTTTTACGGAAATAGTTCCCTTATGCTCGGTGATAATTTGGCGGCAAATGGCCAATCCCAAGCCGGACCCGCCTCGTCTATGCATTCCCTCAAAAATTTTGTCCAGATTCTCCTTTTTAATTCCGGAACCGGCATCCTCCACTCTAATCGCGACCCTATTTTTATCACTTTCCAGCCGAATAGAGATCTTTCCCTGGTCCGTAAACTTTATCGCATTGTCGACCAAATTAATGATGACTTCCTTGATTTTATCCCGATCACAAACAGCCGAAACCGCTTCTTCCGGCAAAATCAAAACGAAATCAATTTTTTTCTTTTCCGCCGCTCGCTTCATCATTCCGTAAACTTCTGCCAGCAGTTTGTTCAACATCGTTTTCTCAAAGAGAAACTTCATCTTTCCGGCTTCGAGCTGGCTAAAACCAAGCACGTTATTAGCGAGTCTTGCCAGTCGATCGACACTCTCTTTTGCAATGCCCAAAATGGTTTTCTGAGCTTCGTTTACAGGGCCTTCGGCCCCATCCAGAATCAGCTGGAGGCCCTCCTTGATCGAGCTCAAGGGTGTTTTTAATTCATGGGAAACCATGGAGGCAAAAAAGGATTTGATTTGACTCAGACGTTCCAATTCTTCATTCGCCTTTTTTAATTCCTCCTCCATCTGTTTGCGTTTGGTGATGTCAATAATGGCGGCCAGGACGATCACCCCATCGGCGGTCTCGATGGGATTGAGACCGATCTCCACGGGGATCTCACGGCCGTCTTTGCGCAGGCCGCATAGATCCCGGCCGGCACCCATGGACCTGCTGGAAGGGTGACCGAAGAAATTCCTGCGATCTTTGGAATGTTGGCTCCGAAAACGTTTGGGGACAAGAATATCCATCGGCTTGCCAATCAACTCTTCACGCGAGTAGCCGAATGTTTTTTCTATCTGCCTGTTGACGAGTGCAATATGACCTTCCTTGTTGACGATCAGGATGCCATTGGGCGCTGATTCCACAATTTTTTTTAAAAAATTCGTAGATCGGGCCACTTCTTGCGCAAGCTTGTCCGACTTTGTCATTGGCATATGACCCACCTATTCTGCATTGTCACTCCACAGATGTTCTCGCGTGACGCTGACAATCACGCCGCTCAGGGCAATCAATGAAATCAGATTTGGAACCGCCATCAAACCGTTAGTAATATCGGCAAAAGACCAGACCATGGGGAGTGTGATAACGGATCCCACCATCACCGCAACAACCCAAAGCCAGCGATACGGTTTGATGACCTTTGTGCCAAACAGATATTCCGCTGCCTTCTCGCCGTAATAAGACCACCCAAGGATCGTTGAGAAAACAAAGGTCAAGAGTCCAACAGTCAAGATAGTTGGACCGACATAAGGAATATGGCTGAAGGCCGCTTTTGTTAAGGCTGCGCCTTTGAGACCTTCCTGCCAATCTCCGGAGCTCACCAAAACCAAACCAGTCATGGCACAAACAACAACGGTATCCCAAAAGACCCCTGTTGAAGAAACTAACGCCTGACGTACAGGATTTTTAGTCTGAGCCGCAGCGGCAACGATGGGTGCAGAGCCTAATCCAGCCTCATTGGAAAAAAGTCCGCGGGCAATTCCAAAGCGCATGGCTTCTCTCATCCCCGCACCCAAAAAGCCACCGAGGGCCGCCTGTCCCGTGAAAGCGCTTTTGCAAATAAGAATAATAGTGGCGGGAAGCAGGCTGGCATTCATGATTAAAATAATAACGCAACCCAAGACATAAAAAATAGCCATAAAGGGGACTAAAAATTCACAAAAACGGGCGATCGATTTAATGCCACCCAAAATAACGAGTGCCGTAACAAAAGTCATTATTCCACCGGAGATCCAAGGTGAAATACTCAAGGTTTCCTTTAACATTTGTGAAATGGAATTGGCCTGAACCATGTTCCCGATCCCAAAAGCCGCGAGAGCCGTCAGGGCCGCAAAAATGACCCCTAACCATTTGGCATTCATCCCTCTTTCCAGGACATACATGGGGCCACCCGCCATCATTCCCAAATCATCTTTTATCCGATATTTGACCGATAAAAGGGCTTCACTATATTTAGTGGCAATTCCAAAAACACCGGTGAGCCACATCCACAAAACGGCACCCGGGCCTCCTGCCGCCACAGCGGTAGCAACCCCCACAATATTTCCTGTCCCAATTGTTGCCGCTAAAGCGGTCGTGAGGGCCCCAAACTGACTGATATCCCCTTCTCCCTCTTTTTCGCGACTGAATGAGATTTTGATGGCTTTAAACAGGTAGCGCTGGATAATGCGAAGTCGAAACGTCAAAAAAATGTGGGTGCCGACCAGCAAGATTAAGAGAGGAGGTCCCCAGACCCAATTGCTAATTTCGCCCAGCCAAAATTCTAACGTTTGTAAAAATCCTTGCATCGTCTCCCCCTTTCATGGCAGCGAATCTATCTATAACTCAAGGAGGCATAATGAAAAAGCTTATTTTGTTTGTTTTTTTAATTTCGAGCCCACTTTTTGCAGCCCCCAAGGGCCTGGAACTTCTAAAAGACTTCCCACAAAAATGGACAAGGCTAGAAACTCATAAAGGGGCACGAGTTGTTTATCGGTATTGCAGTGCAGATACGCCCACCGTAGAAATCACTAACAGAGAAGGCAAAAAGATTATGGTTTTTAATTATGGGCAAGATGCGGATGAAGTGGAACTCCTTGGCGTTGAGAAGACAAACAATGGCCTTAAGTTTCAGTTCAAATCGCTTCTTTATAAAGATAATAAAGTCAAAAACCTAGAGTTCGCCTATGTTGGTAATAACAAAAAAATCGGTCGGTGGAAAGGTTCTTTAGAATCCTTCTGGCAAGATGGCCCTGAATTTGTTGCAGAACCCTATCAAAAAGAGTTCAAGGAGATTATAGAACCCAGAAAAAATTGCTTTCCAGAGGGCTAGATCAAGCTATTCCCACGCATTAGGGTCATTGCATTTTTTGTTTGAAATTTTATCATCCGTCAGCGTTGTTTCAGCGCTAACCCCAACACATTCCCCTATTTTTCTTCCCCATTTTTCACCATCTCTCGGCTGAACAATTTTGGATGGGATTTGAGTTTCAATTTGCTTGAAACAAACCCTGGTTGCACTGGCAATGATATCTTCGCATTCTTCCTGGCTTATTTTAAAACAGTCCCTGAAATATTCATCCCGTTTGCACAACAGGACAGGAAGGCCCGATTTCATGGCATCCCCCCATTCCTTTTTTGAGAGGGTTTCCGCTTGTGTCAGGCTTGGCAAAACAAACCCCCCTAATAATAAGCTTACAAATATGAATCCTTTAATCATGTATTCCTCCTTGGAATAAAATGACTTTAACAAAATTTAAAAATAATGCTATTGGATTTAACAGAGTATGAACCAAAAGAAATTCAAAAAATTGTTCGAGGAACATCGGGATAAAATCCTTGAGGCATGGAATAAAATTTCAGATAATGATATGCGCTTTATTGATGGCGATATAGAAAAATTTCTGGAGAAAACCTCTAAACTGTATCAGATCCCTCGGGAAATTATTTTACGAGAGCTAGACGCCGTGCAGAAAAACATTGATGAAGGGATTGAAACTGACTTTGCCTCTCGCCTGGATCCAACTGAATAAAATCGTTTGGGCGTTGGATTTTGGAAATTGGTACTTGGAACTTGTCTTTGAAAAGCTCTCAAAAAATCGTTTAGGTTGGTGGCTCAAGCGTCTCTCCAGAGTATTTGCGCTAAAGAGTAGGTCGTTACCCTTTCGGGCCCGCATTCTCTCTTGTTTTTTTAAACTTAAGGTTCGTACGGCCTTAAGCCTTAACTTCAGAGATTTCTACCATCTATTAGCGCGAGTGGCTTTTGCTTGGCTGGACGGCCAAGCTTTGGTCACTTATCCTCTCCTGAGCTTTCCTTATGACTTATAGGGTTTTTTCCAAAACTCAAGGGATGCTGCTTCCAACACCTCATCCTCTTTCACCCTTTGTTTAGATATCCATTCCCTAGGGGTTGAATATCTAGTGGATCTTAGAGACTTGCTCTCGCTTCAGATACTTAAACTCCCTTTTGGAGAGTTCAGGCTCCCTTTTAGCCTTATCGTCCGCTTAACCCTTTTCCTTTAAGAAACAAAGTATTTTTAGTTCCGGGTCCCCCATGGATTAGGTGATATCACTATCCCTTAATCTATGGTTCAAAATACCTTTATTTCAACCTTGCGGAGAAAAAGCGGCCAGTTCGGCAATGCCACCCCTAAACGATTATTCAAAAGCTTGTCAAAGAACTCAATGTTGAGGGTACCTTTCACCATTTCCAAAAAAATCTCGCAATAATTTTTTTTGGACCTGCCCGCAAATGTAGAACAGGCGCGGAAACATTTTTTGAAAAAGTTATCCACAGGGCATGGTTTTTTTGACTTAAAAAAGAGAACTTAAATTACTTAATAAAAATCAAGTAGATGACTAAATGTGTTTTAGTGAATAAGGTGCTTCAGATCATCTAGAACGAAAGCGACAAACTTCATTCCGGTTGCAAACCCAACAAAATAGCCTATTAGACGGTGAATTGCTCTCACATTAGAGTTATCCTTTCCGCGCTATCGCGCTTCAAGGACTTCCTCGGCCACCCCGCATTTTCTTGAAAGCGCGGGGTTCCCGGCCTCGGTCGTCGGCCACGTTATACCTAAATTCCGCACTAACTACCTACACTAGAGTTATCGGCAGATCCCCAAAAAAGTTGCTTCGAGCGACTGTTGAAAAAGGTCCATCTGTCTCAAAGGGACCCCTTCAGGGCGTTGTTGCCCTCGTCGGCGCTCCTTGCGGTGTACGTTCAAGTACACCTCAGTCGGCCTCCTCGGGCTGCCTAGCATCTGGACTTTTTTGAGCAGCCTATTGAAATCCTTCGGATTTTTCTCCGTCTGAAGTGTTTTATCCACTTAGCACCCCTTCTGCATAAGCGACCAAACGACTTAACCGTTGTTCAAGTTTGCGATAGCGGCTATACGACTCTCCACTTCGTTCAATCAGAATTTCACCAAGCGTTCGAGAATAGTCTTCAAGACCCTTGAGTAGATCTTTTAAGTGATACTTTTCTTCAAAGTGTTGTTTTCCCAGAAGAGAGGATAATGAATCCCGCTTCTTTTTGAGCTTCTGAACTAATTCCCTCAGCAAATCCCGAAAAAGGGCTATTTCCGCAAAGTCGATGAATCTAACTGTTAGGGGAAAGGGAATTGGAATGGATGGATTGACCACTTGTGCTGATTTTTCTCTCAGCCCAATCATCATAGGGTGGTTATTGATCTCCATAAATATTATAAGACTTAAAAATGAAGGCTTCTCCGTTTTTTCAATCAACTGACGCCAAAATGCTGCATATCCGTGTGGGTTCGGATTACTCTGAAGGGCAATCAATTTTACTGCACCAATTGCGTTTTCATCGAGAACCGCTATCTGCATTAGTCTTATTAAGGCATCTTGATTGCCTGATTCCGCGCAAGCCTTCAAAAAATCAATCATACGCTGATACCCCCTAAGCCATATTTGAAAAAATGGTGTTGGGTCTAAATATTTTAAGAAAGAGCGTACAAGGGGAATAGCAATTGCATCCTTGAGAGGAAGAAGAACAAAAGGCTCACGTTCTCCCCGTTTGATCAAGAGATGAAAAGCCTTCTGATCTCCTTGAACCGCCAAAGTTTGCAAAGTTTCTATAGCAACCGGAGGGATCTCAACTTCCACTTCTACTTCCAGTTCTATTTTTGATGCCGATACAACAGGAATAACCGTCGCCGCAGGAGGTTTACTTTTTACTAATTGACCTTGATTTAAATGATAATCCTTGACCACCATTTGAATTTTCTTTCCATTCTCAAGTGGAGGAGTAGGATCACGGTAACCTGCAAAAAAAACCGCAACTTCACGCCTTAAAACTTCCCATCGGGATCTTGGTGGCCTATTTTTTTCTTCCAAAATGGGTTCCGCACGCGAAACAATTCTTGTCCAAACTTCTTTTGGAGTCCTAGCAACTATGGAAACCATTTGGTTTTGGCGAAGCCTTGCCGATGTCAAATCTCTAAGTCTAAAACGTTCCATCTGATAGGAATAAAACGCATCTGGAAACTTGGAACGAGGGTCCTCTTTATAATAAATTGCCGAAAGGACAGGTAATTCACTTCCTAACTGTTCTACAGGAGCAAAACCCAAGGCCAAGGCAGCCGTAGAAGGGTAATGATAAAGAGGGGCATTTATTCCAAAAATAGTAATGGGCATAAAACCGTTTCTATAGAGATTATCGTCAAATTGAAGAAAAAGTTGCTTACCACAGGGTACCTGTTACTATATGGTAATTAATCATGTCAAAGCTTCTAAGTCTTCAAGAACCCTTTATTGTTTGGCTTCAGTCGCTTTTTCACCCTCAGGCTGACTCTATTTTTGAGTTCATCACCCATATAGGGGGGATGAGCAATTCCCTTTTCATCTGGGGATTTTTTATTTGGTGTGTCTCCTATTCTTTTGGATGCCGACTAGTTCTTTTATGGCTGATATCCAGTTACATGGCGTTGGGGCTCAAAGGTCTCGTAGCTTCTCCACGGCCTTTTCAAGCTTCATCCGCCGTTATACCCATTCATTCAGAAAGAGGGTTTGGTTTTCCTTCAGGGCATTCTACGGGGGCGATGATCACTTGGGGTTATTGGGCTGTCTTTGAAAAGAAAAAGTTTGTCATCGCACTTGCTGCGCTTTTCATTTTTTTGATTGGTCTCTCGCGCATCTACTTGGGGGTTCACTATCCCATAGATGTTATCGGTGGCTGGGTTTTAGGCGGGGTCAATATATGCATCCTTGTTAAACTGACGCCCCACTTGGAACAGTTTTTTTCACGGCGTGATATTTTTGGCAAAATCATCATCATTTTATTGGGAGCAGCAATTATTTTAGCAGTCATCTACCAGTTTGCGCCTCCCGGTGCTGTTTCAAGATGGATAGCGACCTCCTTTATTTTTTATTTATCTGTTTGTTTGGGTTGGCTTTTTCAAAATCATTTTGTGAAATTCGACGTTAGCGGGTGGTGGCTTCAGAAAATCTTACGGTTTCTGATTGGCGGCGCGGTTTTGTTTTGCCTGATGCATTTTTCAAGAAAAGGCTTCTTATTTTATTCATCAGCTGGCCTTTGGCTCACCCTCGGCGCCCCCGCCTTATTTAAAGCATTACGCCTTTAGTTTTTGAACCTCTTTTTTCAAATTTTCTGGGACAGAGACGGGCTTCATTTTATCATAATCGTACATGACTAAGATGGTGTAGGCTTGGGCGATGAGCTTTCCTGTTTTGGCATGCTTCATTTCGTAATCGATACGAAAGCTGGTGTTTCCAAACGAAGTCGTTCCCATTTCAATCAAAATTTCATCATTAAGATAGGCTGGAGCCTTATAATCACAATGTGCGGCCGCTACGATAAAGGGAATTGATCGAAAGTCATGGGTTGCCTTGAAACCCAGTTTCCCAAAATATTCCACACGCGCCTGTTCTAAAAAAGAAAGGTACTTGGCATGGTTCAGATGCTGATGCATATCGCAATCGGCATATTTGATTTTGTCTCGAAAGGTGAATTCAAATTTTCGTTTTTGGTCTGCCATTTTGATTAAAGGATATTCAAAGGGATGGGGATTAGCGTTCCCGTTTTATTGAGATAAGCCATGGCCTGGATGGCAGCGTTCGCGCCAGAGAGGTTTGTAAAATAAGGAACCCCTCTTTCCAAAGCCGTGCGGCGGATTAAAAAAGAATCGGCAATCTGTTGCTTCTGAAGAGTTGTGTTGATGATCAGTTGAATTTCTTTTTGTTCCAGGGCCCCGACGATGTGTGGTGGTCCTTCCGCTACCTTGTTAATTGGGATGGAAGCAATGCCGTGGCTTTTCAGATAGGCATGAGTCCCATGGGTCGAGACAATTTCATAACCACCTTGAGATAATTTTTTTGCCAAATCGAGAATGAAGGGCTTGTCATCGTCATGAACACTCAAGAAAACTTTTGCGGGGGCCTTTGGCAAAAACTGACCAACGGCAATCTGGGCTTTTGTATAACCTTCCGCAAACGTTTTTCCCCGTCCCATCACTTCTCCAATCGAAGTCATTTCGGGGGAAAGAATCGTGTCGACACCCGGAAATTTAATAAAAGGAAAAACCGGTGACTTCACCGCAAAAAGTTTTTGTTTGGATGGCTGCAACTTCAAATCTTTTAAAGTTTGGCCGGCTAAAACCCTAGCAGCCAATTTTGCCCATGGGATCCCCGTTGCCTTGGAAACAAAGGGAACGGTTCGGGAAGCCCTTGGGTTGACTTCCAAAACATAAATGGTCCCTTCATGAATGGCGAACTGGACATTCATTAGACCTTTAACATTTAGGGCAATTCCCAACGCTTTCGTTTCTTTCTCAATTTTTTGGATAACTTCTTGAGACAAAGTGTGGGGCGGCAGACAACAAGAACTATCCCCCGAATGGATTCCTGCCTCTTCAATGTGTTCCATCACACCAGCAATCATGATTTCTTTACCATCTCCAATGGCGTCAACATCGACTTCGATGGCTCTCTTTAAAAATTGATCAATCAGCACTGGGTATCCTTGTGAAACTTCAAAGGCTTCTTTCAAAACCGAGTCGAGGTTGCTTTCGTCATAGACAACTACCATCGCTCTTCCCCCCAAAACATATGAGGGTCTCACCAAAATGGGAAAGCCGACTTGTTTTGCCAAAAATTTGGCCTCTTCTACATTGTTAGCCAAACCATTTGAGGGTTGTTTCAATTTCAATTCGTCCAACAGGTGTTTGAAAAGCTTGCGATCTTCGGCCCTGTCAATGTCGTTTGCTGAAGTTCCCAACAAGGGGACTCCCGCTTTCACCAGTGACACAGCCAATTTTAAAGGAGTCTGTCCTCCAAACTGAACCACCACACCGGTTGGTTTTTCTTTTTCAACAATGTGCAAAACATCTTCCAAAGTGAGAGGCTCAAAATAGAGCCGATCGGAAATATCATAATCGGTGGAAACAGTTTCAGGATTGCAATTGACCATGATGGTTTCAAAACCGGCTTCTCGAAATGCCATGCAAGCATGGACACACGCATAATCAAATTCAATCCCTTGCCCGATACGATTTGGCCCACTTCCTAATATGACAACCTTTTTATTTGCAGTCGGAGGGAACTCCTCTTCATTTTCATAAGTAGAATAGAGATAGGGGGTAGAAGCCTCAAATTCTGCGGCACAAGTGTCCACCCCTTTATAAACAGGACGGATCCCTTGTTGATAACGCAACTTCCTGACCTCTTCTTCCTCACATTTTAAAAATGTTGCGATATGTCTGTCTGAAAAACCGGCTGCCTTGAGAGAGCGCATCTCTTCGGCAGTTAACTTTTGGAGAGAATGCCCTTTCAATTCCCTTTCCATCGCAACGATGTCTCGTATCTGGTGCAAAAACCAAGGGTCGATGTGTGTTACCTCATAAATTTTTTCTACAGAAATTCCTTGCCAGAAAGCATTGGCAATACTCCAAAGACGATTGGGTCTCGGTTGTTTGAGAATTTGCAGAATATCTTGATCCTTATCTTCATTTTTTCTGCCTTCAAATGCAACGTATTGGACCTCCATAGAGCGAATTGCTTTTTGGAGCGATTCCTTGAAAGTTCTTCCAATTGCCATCACTTCTCCCACCGATTTCATCTGAGTCGTTAAAACACTCGGTGTCTTTGGAAATTTATCAAAGTTAAAACGAGGCACCTTGGTCACGACGTAATCGATGGAGGGTTCAAAAGAGGCGGGTGTTTTCTTTGTGATATCATTTGGAAGTTCATCTAAAGTATAGCCCACAGCCAGTTTAGCCGCAATTTTTGCGATCGGAAATCCGGTTGCTTTGGAAGCCAATGCTGAAGAGCGAGAGACTCTGGGGTTAATTTCTATCATAACCTGTTCGCCTGTTTTTGGATTAACGGCAAATTGTATATTGCAACCGCCGGTATCGACTCCAATTGCCCGAATGGCTTTGATCGCACTATCACGCATCTGCTGATATTCTTTGTCAGTTAGCGTTTGGGCCGGAGCCACGGTGATACTATCGCCGGTATGAACTCCCATCGGGTCTAAGTTTTCAATGGAACAGATGATAACAACATTATCTTTGCAATCGCGCATCACTTCCAACTCAAATTCCTTCCACCCTTCAACCGATTGTTCGACAAGGATTTGTTGCACCGGGCTTCGGCTCAAACCCCACTGGGCATACTGTTCAAACTCATAGGCCTGGTGGGCAATGCTTCCCCCTGCTCCACCCAGAGTAAAAGCAGGCCTAATGACACAGGGAAAACCAATTTCTTTGATGACTTCCCTTGCTTCTTCCAAAGAGTGGGCCAGTCCGCTTTTGGGAACTTTTAATCCAATCGAGAGCATGCATTCTTTAAAAGCTTTGCGATCTTCTGCTTTAAAAATAGCCTCTGCCGAGGCCCCAATAAGCCGCACATTATATTTTTTTAAAACTCCTGCGCGATCGAGTTCCATGGCCAAATTAAGAGCCGTTTGACCGCCAACGGTTGGCAGTAGGCAATCGGGTCTTTCTTTTTCAATAATGCTGCTCAGGCACTCGACTGTGAGAGGTTCGATATAGGTGACGGTTGCAAACTCCGGATCGGTCATGATGGTCGCCGGATTTGAGTTGACTAGAACGGTTTCAAAACCTTCCTGCGTCAAAGCTTTGAGGGCTTGAGTTCCGGAATAGTCAAACTCGCAGGCCTGGCCGATCTGGATCGGGCCGGAGCCGATCACCAGAATCTTTTTTATGTCTGTTCTTTTTGGCATAAGTCATTAACTCACAAAAACTGTCGAAAATATCTTTTGCATCATGGGGGCCGGGGGCTGCTTCCGGATGATATTGAAACGACAAAATCGGAAATTTTTTGTGTCGAAAGGCCTCCACTGTTTTGTCATTAAGATTGATCTGGCTTACTTCTAAATCAGGCGGAAAGTTGTTGGAATCAACGGCAAACCCATGATTTTGGGAGGTGATCAACACTTTGCCAGAGGCAAAATCTTTGACTGGTTGATTGCCCCCTCGATGGCCAAATTTGAGTTTAAAAGTCTTAGCACCCAGCGCTAGACTTAAAAGTTGATGGCCCAGGCAAATGCCCAAAATGGGAAGTTTTCCGACCAACGATCGAATATTTTCTATGATGGGCAAGCAGGCCGCCGGATCTCCCGGTCCGTTCGACAACAAAACTCCATCCGGATTTTCAGCTAACACCTCTTTTGGCGATGTCAAGGCGGGCACGACTTTGACTCGACAGTCTCTTTTCACTAACTCTCGAACCATGTTTTGTTTAATTCCAAAGTCATAAGCGATAACGAAGTATTTTTGGCCATCCCCAGTTGGTTTCATCTCATAGGGTTTTTTGCACGTTACAACAGAGACGAGCTCCTGACCCTCCATTGTTGCCAACTTCGCTGCGCGCTTTTTTAAATCTTCTAAATTTGAAACTTGGAATTTGAAACTTGGAACTTGTAGTATACCCGGCATCGCCCCCTTTTCGCGAATATGGCGGACGATTTCCCGAGTTGGCAGCCCTTCTACTCCAACAATTTTGTTTTGTTTGAGATAATCGCCAAGTGTTTGTGTAGAGCGCCAGTTGCTGGGGATTTTACAATATTCTTTGACAATGAGTCCTGCCACCTGGGGTTTCGCGGACTCAGCATCCTCAAGGTTGACCCCGTAGTTACCAATCATCGGATAGGTCAGGATGACGATTTGTTTGCAATAAGAGGGATCTGTCAGGATTTCTTGATAGCCGGTAATGCTGGTATTGAAAACGACTTCCCCTGCCGATTCTGACTCAAAACCAAAAGAGCTGCCTTCAAAGATTTTGCCGTCGCTTAAGGCCAAAAAAGCCTTTTTCATTAGCGCGGGTGTTTATAATGAACAGTATGGGAATGCAACTGGTTTGTTTCGCTTAACAACCATTCCCACTCGTCGCCATGATGGATCAGACAATGGGTATGGTTTTCAGCAATGGAGGGGATGGCGGCAGCAGGACAGTCCATCAAAGAATAGCCGCAAAAATTAAGAAGCGGTTTTGATTTTACGCCCCTTCCAATAGTCTCTTCAAAAACCAAAAAATCCTTCCAATAGGCGGAGGATCTGGATGGGGCGTGACCCAAAATTCTTAAACCTTCAAAACCTTCCTTAAGAGTTTCTCGAAGGAGATGTCTGCTACGCTTCATCAATTCTGCGATAGCCACTTCGGTTCCATACCATTTTTCCCACGGGATCATCATAAAGCGCCTCATTCTAAGGAGGGGGTCAAGGTGAAAAGAAAATTGCCCCTGTAGGTCTTGCTTGGCTTTCAAAAAGGAATAACTGGGGGGTAATATCCAGAGGCAACGTTCCTTTAAAGAGGAAAGCCCATCCCGCAAATAATCGGCGACGATCGAGATAAATTCTTCGTTGGTGGTATAGAAAAAGCAAGCGTGAGTTCCCCATGTCAGGGGAGCTAACCAATCAGGTTTAGAGTGGTTAGTGTGCATTGAGATGGGACATTTATAACATTGTTAAAGTTGAGAGACAATAATTTTAATACTTTTATAAATCATCTAGATAGACAAAAACATTAAAGTTTACTTTAACTTTTATGAATTTTACCGTCGAGAGGTAAAGCCCTTCAAAGTGAATAAATAAGGAGATTTTTGGCCAGAAACCTATTGAAATTACATACCAAATCACCTAGTGACGGATTTTGGCTCAAAAAAGTTAGCAACTTTAGCAGGCCCCTTGCCGAAAACAAATAGAGAAGGGCGTGGTAATTGTGCCACGGACTTTCACGAAATTGAATTGAGTAACAATTAAGGAGTCAAACATGACGGAAATAATAAAACCACTCATTGACCCGCCAGCCCCTAAAGTTCAACTTTGTACCTCTGCAGAACAAGAAAAAGTGGATCAAATTAGTGAAATCCTAGGGGTAAAGCTCCCAGAGTGTTCGAAGATAACAGCTGCGAGCAATGGTTTAAAAATTACTCGAACAGATGAATCAGGCTTCGAAGAAGCCAGCGTACTTGAGCTTGAGGCCGCTAGGGACAAGTTCGGTAAGCCGATTGTTAAGGGATGCAGTTATACTGGAAAAGATGCTTTTTGTAGCGAGACGTGGGGATCTGTTACTCCGAAAAAGTTGACGAAAGCCAGAGAAATCATTTTAAGCAAAAAAGAAGACTGAAGAGCAGGCAAAATAAGACCCACCGTCATTAATAAATCCATCTGCCGAAGCGGTGGAAGCGAATAAGGTCTTTTACAGAGCGGCTCCAGTCAAAAGAGAGCCAGATAAACATCGCCCTTCCCTTGATGTTGTCTCTAGGGACAAAGCCCCAGTCTCTCGAATCAGAACTGTGGTCCCTGTTGTCCCCCATTACAAAATAGTGACCTGCCGGGATTTGAAACTCTGTTTCTGGATACCAGGCGGCGTCATGTTGGATGAGATGATATTGGTCATTCAATTTTTCTCTATAAATTGCAAAAGTGTCCCATTGAGGGAATAGAGTCAGCTTTTCGTAAGGCTCAGATGGGTTTAAGAGTCTCCTATCTTCATTTTGAGGGTCTTTTGCGAAGTTCAAAGCCTCTTTTGGAATCAACTCCCCATTCACATAAACTTTGTCTCCATTGACCTGAATGGTGTCTCCTGGCAGTCCAACAACTCGTTTGATGAAGTCTAATTTTTCATCTTTTGGGTAGATAAAAACAATGACCTCTCCCCTTTTGGGGTCCCGCCCATCCCAAAGGCGCTTTTTGGTGAAGGGAACCCTCAACCCATAAACAAATTTGTTTACGAAAATTTGGTCGCCAATCAACAAAGTTGGCACCATGGAAGGAGATGGGATTTTGAAGGGCTCCACCAGAAACGAACGGATGGTGAGGGCGATTAATAAAGCAATCCCAATCGACTCAACTGTCTCTAAAAATTTTTTCTTCTTAGATTGCTTCGTCACTTCGCTCCTCGCAATGACAACTACTTAACTTTCAACACGCTCAAAAACGCTTCTTGAGGAATCTCCACACTCCCAACTTTTTTCATCCGTTTCTTCCCCTCTTTTTGTTTTTCAAGCAATTTGCGTTTGCGTGTAATATCGCCCCCGTAGCATTTTGCAATGACATCTTTGCGTAGAGCTTTCACGGTTTCTCTGGCGATGACTTTGTTCCCAATCGCTGCTTGAATTGCGATTTCAAACATCTGCCTTGGGATGAGCTCCTTGAGCTTGGCCGCCAGCTCCCGCCCCTTGTAATAGGCCTGGTCTCTGTGAACAATGCAGGAAAGGGCATCGACTGGATCAGAATTAATCAGTATATTTAATTTGATTAGGTCGCCCGGTTCATAATTAGTGATGGTGTAATCAAGAGAGGCATAACCTTTGCTCACACTTTTAAGCTGGTCATGAAAACCAAACATCATTTCACCAAAAGGGATGTGATAGGTGATCAAAACACGCTCCGTCCCAAAATATTGAATCCCCTCCTGCATGCCCCGCGAGCTTTCGCATAACTTTAAAACGGGTCCGACAAAGGTTGCAGGGGCGTGTATGTGAGCCTTGGCATAGGGCTCTAAAATCGTATCAATAAATTGCACTTCAGGAAGTTTGGCGGGGTTATCGACTGTAATCGTCTCTCCCTGCGTCGTTTTTACTTCATAGACAACGGTTGGAGCTGTTGTGATCAAAGAGAGTTGGTATTCCCGCTCTAGGCGCTCTTGAATGATCTCCATGTGAAGCGAACCAAGAAAACCGCAGCGAAATCCAAAACCGAGGGCCAACGAAGTCTCTGGCTCAAAAGTAAACGAAGAGTCATTGAGGCGCAATTTTTCAAGGGCGGTTTTAAAATCTTCGTATTGATCGGGGTCGGTGGGATAGAGCCCTGCAAAGACCATCGGCTTGATTTCTTTAAAGCCGGGTAGAGGTTTTGTGGCGGGGTTTGCCGTGTCGGTAATCGTATCACCAATTTTTGTATCTCGAACCTCTTTGATGTTGGCGATGACAAAACCGACCTCTCCTGCTTGCAATTCGTTCACCGGTTGGGCAACGGGAGTAAAAACGCCGAGCTTTTGCACTGTAAAATTTTTTCCGACATTCACCAGATGAATTTCTTGATTTACTTTGAGTGCTCCATCAACGACCCGAACCAGCATGATCACACCCTGATAGGCATCAAACCAACTATCCATGATGAGGGCTCTCGGTGATGCTAGGGGATTTCCCCTCGGTGAGGGAAGATGTGAAATGATCGCCTCCAAAATTTCATCCATCCCCTTCCCTGTTTTGCCACTGGCTTCGATGGCTCCTGTGGCATCAAGGGCTAAAATCTCTTCAATCTCTTTGCGGGCTTTTTCTGGATCGGCACTCGGCAAATCGACTTTGTTGATAACAGGGATCAGTTCCAGTTTTTGCTCCATGGCCAACAAAGCATTCGCCACCGTTTGCGCCTCTACTCCTTGTGTCGCATCGACCAAAAGCAAAGCCCCCTCGCAAGCAGCCAAACTTCTGGAGACTTCGTAATTAAAATCAACATGCCCAGGGGTATCGATCAGATTGAGCTGATACTCTTGGCCATTTTTGGCAATGTATTTTAGGCGCACCGTCTGGGCCTTGATAGTTATGCCCCTCTCCCGTTCAATATCCATCTGATCGAGGAATTGCTCACGCATATCCCGATCACTAATCGCCCCCGTTTTTTGCAAAAACCGATCGGCCAAGGTCGATTTGCCATGGTCGATGTGGGCGATAATACAAAAGTTGCGAATGTGAGATTGGTCCATAAATTTAATGTGGGAGGTATATTACCTTTTCTTCCAATAATCTCGGAATGCTTTTAAGCGAGGGAGAGATTCTCTATCCTTCACGCGATTTGCCTTTTCTTTACTGTGTATAATGTCATCTAGATGACAGACAGGAAAACCCTGGACATCGATATGCCGTTTCCAAGCTTCCTCAAAATTTTCTATTCCATCTGGTGCAAAGACCAGATCCATGTCAAAAGGACCATTGCGAAGCTGAATGAAATCTTTCCCTTGAAGAACATCCTTTGCTATCGCTGGATTCAGCTTGAAACGGAGCTCTCTTAAAGCACTCACCAATCTGCTCGTATTGTCTGGATCTTTTTTAACAAAAACGTCAGCGTCTTGAGTCGTGTCCGAATATCCCAACAAGATAGCACCTGATTTGCCAATAAAGAGATATTTGACATGGTGTTTTTTAAAAATTTTCTTTAGTGTTTCCGCCTGACGAAAACTAAAGGCTTTTTCCATAGCCTAGCCATTTGGGAAGTTTTTCTTCGCACCATTCTCTATACTCTCTCATGGTGTTAAAGGACCGACAAGAAGCGTCATCCATCACCGGTTTGTAAGTATGAATGAAAGCATTATTAAAGTGGACATGCAAAGGTCTTTTTCTGGCTGCCTCAAATTCTTGAACCCACTCCAAACGTTGCGAAGTCTTTTGCATATTGCCTATAAAATTTCTAGCATACCCCTTCTCTTTATTCAACGAAGAAAGTCCACCCCCGTTTTTTGCAAAAAACGATCAGCCAACGTCGATTTTCCATGGTCTATGTGGGCGATGATACAAAAATTGCGGATGTGGGATTGATCCATAGAGTTCGCAGACATTCGCCTGAAGATAACTAAAAATTCAATGGCTCATTTAAATGGTTTCGTTCGAAGAGGATGGGTATCAAAAACTATGCACTGAGGAGCAAATTCTGAACTGGTTTAGACGTGATTTAAACTTTTTTGGACGTTTCTGATTCATGAACGATCCGATCAATAGAAGCTCTATAGGTGTAAAAATTTATAAGCCCACTAAAAACTCTTCGTCTCCTTTCAAAATCGAAATGGGTGAAAAAATCGATGATAATTCTTGCGGCTTCCTTTAAGGGAAATCCTGTTCTTTGAGCACTGAATAGGGAGATCTTCATCCCCTCAATATGTTCTCTAATAACATCTTCAAATTCACTCTCAGATACCTCTTCACTATGATCTAGATCGATCAAATAGTCTCCCACGCTGATTTCATATTCTCTAACAATATCCTTCAAAGCATAATAGACTTTCCGAGCACTTCCTGTAAAAATACTGTCTTTGAGTATTAAAGAAGAATTATCCATTTCTATTCTCTCTAAGCCTCCTTCAAAAACTTCCGTGGCCATCCTAATTATGTTTGCCGTTAACAAAGCAATACATTTTTCCTCTAAAATATCTCTGAATTTATAACGTTCATAGGCTTCTTTATAAGCGAGCAGCATCAATCGAAAAGGTATCTTTTCTTCTTTAGACCATACCCTAATTTTTTCAAGCTCTTCCTCACCTATTTCAGAATCCAAAAAGAGATCTATTTTTAAATTAACATATTCATCCACAAAACCGCTTTCGAGCTGTGGCACCTCTTTAAGAGTCTCTGGATCAGATCTTTCTGGGCCAAGAAGCTTTCGAACCTCTCCTAAAATATTTCTATCTGAAAATCGGAAACGATTCATGGTTGCCTGATCCTTTGCTTTTAAAAGGGTTCCCATTTTATCTAACTGATCAAGGGAAGCATGTACTAGTCTTGAAGCAAAGAGCTCTTGATAAAAAGACCTGCTTTGTTCATGGCTTTCTATTTCGTCAAGTAACTCGAAGAAAGGTCGGCTCATCTCTAGTCCATAAAGAATCTTGTAGGCTTCTACAGCAGGCGCAAGAGCAGCACGTTCATTGGCCTCTCCCATCTGCATGACAGATTGTGCGGCCTCATAGGGAAGTCCCGCTGCAATACCCGCATAAAGATTAACCGCGGAAATGGGCAAAACCATTTGTGACATTCTCGTTTCAATCTCCTTCTACCAAAGTTATCGTCAATTTTTCAAAAAAGTTGCTTACAATTTTCAAGGTGTTACTCCAACGCAAGAATGTCCGCCTTATTGCAACGCTAAAATGTCCTCTCTGTTTTCTAAGTAGTTGTTTTTATTCTCTGTTCAGAAGAGATTCCAAAACGCCCTCTCTGTGGACATCTAAAGTCGCACAGTGGAAAGCACCGCCTAATGAATAAAAATTCCGAAAAGGACATCGAATAGGTTGCAATCCCAAATATTTCATAGATTGGACCATTGGTTCGTCTTCTGCCTCAACAATAACCCTGTTTTGGTCGAGCATTAAAACATTCATGTTCAGCCACTTGCTTGTCATATAAAGAGGCTGCGTGTCCGGAATAATAGGCTTAGGAGCAAAAACAAAATCCCAACCTAAAAACAGACCATTTATCAGATTTTGTACTACTGTTTCGGATACCCTTTCTGGATTGACCAGAACCAGACCAGGCTTGAGAGGCATAAAAGTTGCGTCAATATGCATGGGGTGGGAATCATCAAATTGCAACACGTGAATTCGATAACGAGATCCCAAGTGGGTTTGTAGCCAATCGATACCCATTCTGTTAGTCACATGACTTTGCTGAACAACAATATCTGCACCCAAACGGATAAAATCGGCGGCATCAAAAAGAGGCTCCTCTTCCGTAATAACAGATTCAAATTGATCTTCTTTATAGCGCCAATTTTTATTATAACTCCGATCCGTAAGTTCAGGTCTGGGAGCAACCGTATATCTGAATCCACGCTGTTGGTAGGCACCTAGCAACTCTTGGTAAGGTTCATGTTCTCTATAACGTGATCGCCATGCCATCGGGGCTGCTATAATTTCATCACCCACAACCAACAGAGCATCTCGGGGCATAGCAGCGTAGAAACCTCCCTTTGTTTTCCAGCCCTCTTTTTCAATGGGTTTATGAAATAAATCACCAGGATCCTTTGGACGCCTAACTTTTACTCCTTCTGATTCAAGGATATGAACAAACGCGTCCAAATCTTTCTTTGCTGCATCGAGAACATCTTGCGGAAATGGCGACCCGGCACGATCACGAAAGAATTGCCAATACCCTTTAGGAAGGGTTGCCTGAATCATTTGAAATGATTCGTCCGGAACGGTGGCACCCTCTACCCTTCCGACAATAGCCTCTCGGAGAGGATCCCATTCGTTATAGGAACCTAACGTACCAGCTGAAGAGGCTGAACTTAAAGATCCACCGAGAGTGAGACCTGGTGATGTATACATCAATACTATTATCGTCAATTCTCGGAAAAAGTTGCGCCTTTGCAAGCTTGTTTCTAGTATTCACGAGGCAGCGCATACCTCATGCTTATAATAAATAACCCTTGCCAATGTAGTCACATTGATCTAATATAACTACATCGGAGGTGTTATGAGAGAAGTTGGTATCAGAGAGCTTAAAGCCCGCCTCAGTTATTATGTTCAACTGATGCAGGCGGGGGAAACCATTGCCATAAAAGTGCGTAACAAGATTGTAGGATTTTTTTCCAACTTGAAGCCATCCAAAAAACCCAAACCGAAAGAAATGAGTACACGGGAGCTTAAAAAGAAAATTGAGCAGTGGAAAAAGGAGGGAATTCTTATTAGCGGTGGTTTTTATCATCACGTCCCTTTTAAACGGGTCAAAATGACGCCCGGCCCAACTTCAACAGAGATGATTCGACAGATGAGGGATGAGGAATGATCGCTTACATTGATACCTCAGCATTTACCAAAAAATATCTTGAGGAAATCGGATCTCGTCATCTTGACTCACTTCTTTTGGAGGCAAAACATCTGGAAACATCTGTTTTGACTGAATTGGAGGTGGTCTCCTCCATCGAACGAGCCAAAATGATTAAAAGAATCAACTCACCGGAATATAGAGATATTGTCAGACGGTTGGACCAGGATATTCAAAATGGAAGGATCAGTTTTATGCAAGTTGAGCCGGAACATTGGAAAACTGCAAAGCGTCTTATCAAACAGCGGCGATTGCGTGTTGGAGATGCCATTCAACTTGCCTGTGCGCTAGATGCACAAGAACGGCTTGGTGATTCCATGCAATTTCTCTGTGCCGATCATGGTTTGTTGGAAGCGGCCCGTTTAGAAGGATTAAAATGCAAAGATGTGTCTAGGGATTAAAAAACTATTCATTCGTCACAACAAAGGCCTCGACTTCTTCATTGCCTTGCAGTTTGTCGATGAAATCTTGTGCATCTTCCTTGCTTTCAAAGCCACCTAAACGAACGCGATACCACCGGCCACGGTTAGGAATGTCGGCCGAAACAAGATAGGCGGGATACCCTTTGGCCTTCCAACGATCAACCATCGTGTGCGCTTCATCAACGTTGGGGTAAGCCCCTACTTGAATGGAAAATGGTTTTGCCGTTGGTGTTGTTTGGATAACCGGCTCTCGTTTTTTGGGGAGTGGTTCTGTTGGAGGCGTTCCCACGATAATGACCGGTCTTTCTTTGGCAACACCCTCTGGTTTTTCTTCCGGTTTCGGTGCTGCTTTAAATTCGACCGGTTTTTTGGTTTTCGGCAACGACTCTTTTCGCGCCGCACTTTCTTGGAGCATTTCTTGAACTCTTTGTTTTAAGTCGGCCGTTGGGGCTTGCTCAAGCAAATCTTTCGCCAAAGCCTTGATTTCAGGGTCTTGGGTCGTCGCAACGACATTGGGATTGGTCATCGCCAACTTCGGAAAACCAGATTCTTCCGCAATAGCGGTTTGCGGCACTCTCTTTACACTCAATAATTCATCCCCATATCTAGCCCCCAGATAAAAAACAAAAAAGAGTGTAAAAATTTCGAGGACCAAAATGGTGAAAAATTGCCCAAAGGTGAAACGGCAAAAATAACTACTCTCTTTCTTGTTATAATGTGCTGGCAGCATCTTCTTTTTTCATCCTTTGCGGGGCTGAAACACCAAGGATCCCAAGCGCGTTTTGTAACACAATTTGAATATTTTTCAAGAGATACAATTTGGCGTTGGTCGTCTCAAAATTGCCCAGATCAACAACTTTGTAGCGAGGATCGTGCTTGGCCTGTGAGTAATAAGATTGAAATTGTTTGGCTAATTCCAAGACATAAAACGCCAGATGGTGTGGTTCTAGCTCTTTGGCAGTTTTAGCAAGAACATTGGGAAACTCCAGCAAATGTTTGGCGATCTCACCCTCTTCAGGCAGGTTTAGTAATTCTAGTGCGACCTTTTTAAAGTCGGCTTTGATCTTTGTCTGAAGGGCTTTTCTGAAAATGCTGGCAATGCGGGCATGGGCATATTGAATGTAAAAGACCGGGTTTTCCGGTGTCTCTTTTTTGGCCAGCTCTAAATCAAAATCAAGATGACTACTCGTTGACCGCATTAAGAAAAAATAGCGGGCGACATCTTTCCCCACCTCTTTCATTAAGTCATCCATGGTGATTAACTTACCTGCCCGTTTTGACATTTTGACCAACACTTCATTTTGCAAAAGATTGACCTGCTGGGAAATAAGTACAGTGAGTTGATTCGAGTCATAACCTAAAGCTTGCAGTGCAGCTTTCGTTCGGGAGACATAGCCATGGTGGTCCGGGCCCAAAATATCGATCACCCAATTAAATTTTCTTGCGAATTTGTCATTATGATAAGCGATGTCGGATGCGAAGTAGGAGTATTCGCCATCTTGTTTGCGAACGACCCGATCTTTATCATCACCAAAAGTTGTCGATCTAAAAAAAATGGCTCCCTCACTTTCATAAAGATGTCCTGTTTTTTGCAAACGAGATAGAGACTTTTCGATCTCTTTTTTCTTCAAAAGCTCTGATTGTAAAAACCATTTATTAAAAACCACGCCAAAATTTTTTAAACTTTCTTTCTGGCTGGCAACCATCGCCTTTACACCCAACTGACCTATCTGCTGAGCTGAAAAAGCTTTCTTTTTTGGAAGCTTTTTTGCAAATTCCTTTAAATATTCTCCTTGATAGCCTTCTTGAGGAATTTCAGCTTCCTTTCCTTGTATTTGTAAGTGACGAGCCAGCAAAGATTGCGCAAAAAGATCAATTTGGTTTCCAACATCATTGACGTAGTATTCGCGGTGCACTTTGTAGCCAACCTTTTCTAAAATATTGGCAAGAGTGTCCCCAACAGCAGCTGCCCTGGCACTGACCACGTTCAAAGGTCCTGTTGGATTGGCACTGACAAATTCCAAAATGACTTTTGTCCCCTTCCCCAACTGTTGAGACCCAAATTTTTTCCCTTGTTTGAAAATGGTGCTTAACAATTGGAAATAGGCATTGGGATGAATATGGAAATTAATAAATCCCGGGTTCGCGACATCAATTTTTTTAAGAAAAGAGGGTGATGGTTGGATGCGCGCAACTAGCTCTTGAGCAACGGCAATTGGAGGCTTTCCGACCTGTTTTGCCAAAATAAAAGCAATGTTGGTTGCTAAATCACCATGCTCTTTTTGTTTGGGGAGAGTGAATGTCGGCTCTGCTAGCCGCCATCCCAGGGTTTCAATGGCTTTCATCAAAACTTCTTTTAATTTTTTTTCCAAAATCATTTTATGGCCCCACAATAACTACTTTTAAACCATCAGGTTGGATATATTTTTTGGCGACTTCTTTGACTTGCTCCAAAGTGATCCTTTTCATTCGCTCTGGATACTTCGAGAGATAATCTTTTTCAAATCCCAATAAATCCATTTTGGCCTTTAGGGCAACAACATGAAAAGGAGAATCAAACCAGAAAATATATTTATTGAGCAGCGATTCTTTTGCCAAGGCTAATTCCTCCGGGGTAATATCTGCCTGCTGCGAAATGCGCACTAAATGTTCTTTGATTTTTTCTAAAGCGATTTCTTCAGCATCGGCCCTGGTTTGAAGGGAGATTCTAAAATACCCTCTGGTCGGATTCGTGTCCCAATGAGAATAGACACTATAAGCAAGCCCCCTGTCGGAGCGAATATCTCTCCCCAGTCTGCTTGTAAAAGGCTCGCCACCCAGAATGTATTGCAAAACGGCAAACGGAAATTCATCCGGGGAATGTCTCTCAAGACCTAAATGCCCCATTTCAATAAATGATTGCGTCACTTTTTTATGAATTCTTTTTTGCTTTGACTTGCTACCCAAGGGGAGTTTTTCCCACTTAGGTTCTTGAACGGGAGTTTCTTGAAGAGAAGAGGCCCATTTTTCTAACCACTTCTTGATAGCCAATGATGAAAAATCACCAGAAACGGTTAACAACATTCGGCTGGGCTGAAAATAACTTTGATAGAACTTTTTAATATCCTCAATGCGAATGCGCCCAATAGAGGCAAGTGTTGGGCTTTTTCCCCAAGGATGTTTGGCGCCGTAGAGTTCCTCGCGAAAGGCTCTTTCAGCAACAGTACCTGGTTCGTCATCATCCCTTCGCAATTCTTCCAAATAACGATTGATGGTCAACTCGAATCGTTCTTGGTCCCAACGAGGTTGCAACAAAACCTCGACCAAAAAATTAAAGGCCTCTTCCCATTGTTTGGATAGGCAAGAGAGTGTAATAACAGAAAGTTCTCTTCCCGCCTCAGCGGTCAAATGAACGGCCCTTTCATCAAGCCATTCATCTACTTCTTTGGGAGATTTCGACTTTGTTCCTCCCGTGACCAACAAACTGGTCATGATATCGGCCAAACCAGCCAATTTGACTTCTTCATAGGCATCACCCACTTTTATGAAAAGTTTTGTTTCAATGAGAGGAAGGTGATGGTCTTCTAAAAGGTAAAGCTTAAACCCATTAGAGAGTGTGTGGATGGAAATGGGAGGAGAACTAAAGGGTTTGGCAAACGCTGTCGGGATAAAACAAAAAATAAAAAAGATTATAAACAGCTTTTTTTTCACGATTTTCTTTTTCCTCGTATTTGATAAACGATAACCCTGTTTTCCTGTGTAAAATAGTGTTTTGCGGTCTTTTTAATTTCATCAATACTAATGGTCTCAATGATTTTTGGATAATGAACGACATATTTCCAATCTTTAATGACTGCCTGGTCTATTGCAAGTTGCTCTGCCAATTCTGAATTAGAAGCGAGGGACCAAAAAAAGTTATACGATATTTGTGCGCGCACTTTTTCCAATTCTTTTGGCTGCAGATCTGTCGTGATTCTTTGAAGTTCTTCATGAATGGCTTTTTCTAATTCCTCCAACGAGTGCCCGTTGATTGGTTGGGAATAGATGACAAAAAGATTATTTTGTCTGCTCCCCGGAAACGAGGCTGCACAACTAATTGTAGAGGCAATTTTAAGTTCTTTGACCAGTTTTTGATAGAGTCTTCCCGTTCTCCCCTCGCATAACAGGCCATCCAGCATATCAAATATATAATCCTCTCTTTGAGGGGCCTTTGGCTTGTGAAATGCGACGACCAAAGATGGTTCCGCAGGAAAGGAAATTGTTTTTCTTTTTTCCCCTTTAAAAGAAAAATCAGGGGCTGAAATATCTTTGGGAGGTTTTCGAGCGGGAACTTTGCCAAAATATTTTTCTAAGGTCGCTCTGGCCTGATCGCGACTCAAATCTCCCACCAAAACCCCAACCATATTTTGTGGAGTATAATGGGTGCTATGAAATAACGCTGCATCTTTCATGGTCAGAGAAACCAAATCTTTTGCATGGCCAATAGTAGACCAATGATAGGGCCCTTCAGGAAATGCCTCTTGCGCAACCACCTCCCAAAGAAAACCATTGGGAGAATTGTCATAGCGAAGTCTTCTTTCTTCCATGACAACATCGCGTTCTTGATAAAATTCTCTCATGATCGGATCAAAAACCATTTCAGAAGTGACAGAAGCCCAAAGAGGAAATTGAGCCACCGGCATGCTGGCATGGTAGGCAGTCACATCTTTGGCGGTAAAGGCATTCAAATCTTCTGCACCTTTGCGGCTCAAAATCTCCCAAACCTCATTTTTCTTCATGGTTTGGTACTCTTCTTGGGTGAGCTTTTGGATTTTTGCCTTCAGCTCGGCAATTCTTTTCAAATCGGGGGCGTCACTTTGAGTCAGTTGCGACATCTCCTCACCACAGTTTTCAATTTCCTTTAAAAGGGGGGCTTCTTTCTGAAAATCGCGGGTCCCAATCTTTTTGGAGCCTTTAAAGGCCATATGTTCAAACATATGGGCAAGTCCCGTTTTGCCCGGAACTTCATCCGCACCCCCTGCTCGAATCATCACAATCCCGGAAAAGACGGGAACCTGGGGCCTGTGGACTATTAGCCAAATCATCCCATTGGAGAGCTTTAGCTCTTGAATTTGGCTCGCCAAATCGAACCCAAAAGCGCGATCAGGTACCGAGATAAGTATTGAAAATATAATAACAATTAGCTTCATCAGCCCTCACATTACCACAGGGTAACAGGTACCATATGGTAGTAGGGGTTCAAATAACACAAGAGAGGGGAGGCTACAATTGAGAGTTTTAAGAGCATTAATTTAAATAAACTCATGTTTAATAAATGCTTTTTCTTGACAAATGTTAAAAAGTTAATTAAAATTTAGCAAAATTATATATAATTATACCTATTTTATGGACTCCGCACTTCGAAGGCTTTTGCTAGAGGTCCTGAATGATAATGTGGTGAGTCAGCAGTTCAACGAGCTGCTCATTGAGACCGGTATTTCTCTGGAAAGCCCTGAATGGGATGTCACTAATCACATGCTCGAAATGGCCGATGAGATTTTACTCGCTGTCGGCGGCCGCTCTACCCTACCCAATTAAAGCGGGTTGCTGTTGGGTGACGCAGTGGATGGCGCCTAGGCCCCAAACGAGGTCCTTGCAATCGATTCCTACTACTTTTCTATCGGGAAAGAGCTCTTTTAGAATATTCAGGGCCCTAGCATCATTATTCACTGGGACACTCGCTGATTTTTTTTGGAAAGTTGGGACCAAGACAACATTGTTGGCGATATAAAAGTTGGCGTAACTTGCCGGAAGCCGCCCTTCTTTCCCCTCTAGTTTTCCAGGCATCGGCAAAGTCACAACCGTCAATGGTTTTCCATCCTGATCTGTTGCTTTTCGCAAAATTTCAAAATTCGTCTCCAAAATTTCATAATTTTCATCGAGAGAGTCTTCCGACACAGCACAAACAACGGTGGTTGGATTTACAAAGCGGGCAATATCATCAATATGACCATCGGTGTCGTCGCCAACAATTCCCTCCTCAAGCCAGATGACTTTATTTACCCCTAAATACTCTTTTAAAGAATCTTCGATTTGGTTTTGGTTGAGCTGAGGATTGCGTTTTGGATTTAAAAGACATTGTTTCGTTGTCAGACAAGTGCCAGCGCCATTCACATCAATCGAGCCCCCTTCTAAAACAAGCCCCGGTTTGAAAACCGGAATTTTTAAAAAAGAAGAAATTTTTTCTGGAATTTTTGTATCTTCCATCAGCTCTGCATACTTTCCTCCCCAGGCATTGAAAATCCAATGGTTGAAGGCTAACTCTTTTTTATTTCCAATCTCTCGGACCAAAAAGTTAGGGCCGTAATCGCGAATCCAGGAGTCAACGGTGGGAATAACATGGCAAATAACATTTTTAAGATTTGTTCTTTTTATTTGTAGCCTGTTCAAAACTTTTTCTTGCGTAGCAATATCATCGACCAACAAAAAAACTTTTTCGCCTTGAGAAATCCAATAAATCATTTCTAAATAGATTTCTTCCACTTGAGGAACACGATCGGGCCAGGTGATGGGATCTTTGGGCCAAGTGAGCCATGTCCCCTCATGTTTTTCCCACTCGGCGGGCATTCTAAACCCAAGGCTTTTGGGTGTTTTATGATTTTCCATAGAGATCAGACCGCCTACAAGAAAGGAATGGCCAATCTTTACGCACTTCTTCAATGAGATTTAAATCACAGTCGACAACCAAATTTTCCTCTTTATCTATGCTTGCCTGTTTCAAAATGCGCCCTAATGGATCGGCTACAAAAGAGGTCCCCCAAAAATTGAGATGGTCTTCAACGCCCACCCTATTAACCGCCGCCACAAAAACATTGTTGGCAATGGCATGAGAGCGTTGAATAATCTGCCAAGCTTCCTGTTCCGCTTTGTTGATTGCCTCTGGACCTTTAACCTGAAAGCCAATCGCCGTAGGATAAAAAATAACTTGAGCGCCGGCTTGGGCCAGCATTCTAGCCCCTTCTGGATACCATTGATCCCAGCAGACCATCACGCCAATCGTTCCAAAAGGAGTTTTGAAAACGGGAGTGCCAAGGTCGCCAGGAGAAAAATAAAATTTCTCTCCATAGTAATGCTCAAGGTCATCTGGAATATGTGTCTTTCGGTATTTTCCAAGTAAACCACCGTCGGTGTTCAAAACGACAGCGGTGTTATAGAATTTTTTTTCTGACTTTTCATAAAGAGAAGCGATGATGACGATTTTTAATTCCTTCGCCCATTGAGACAATACTTTTGTTGAAGGCCCCGGAATAGACTCAGCTAGTTCAAAATATTTTTTGTCTTCTTTTTGGCAAAAATAAAGAGAGCCAAATAATTCGGAAAGGCAAACGACCTGAGCCCCTTTTTTAGCAACTTGGAAAACGGAGTCCTTTGCCTTGGCGAAATTCGCCTCAAGGTCAGCCGACATTTTCATTTGGATGAGACCTATTCTCACGGAACAAAAATAGCACCGGCTAGGACGGTCGTCCAGAGGCCGTTTTTGTCTCCAATAGCGGACTGCGTAATGTTGAGGGTTTTGACGATCTCGCCAGAAATCGTCCAGAGGTTCTTGCGATCGTTCCAGGATTTATCGGCCTCAAAGGGAACGCCCAATGTTGTAGCCAACATCTCCGCAGCTAAATCTTCGGTGTAGTCTCCTGCTTGTTGCTCGGTCTGCCCAAAGCTTTTGTGTTCAGAGAGATAGCCGTGATGATCGGGATTTTTGGGAAGGGCTAAACCAACGGAGGCTGCAACCAAGCGGTGAGGCTCATTCGTTGCGTTGTCGTAGAGGACACAAAAAACAACTTCACCAGCATTTAAGAGCTCAATACCTTTTGCTCTCGGAATAATTTTGCAGCGTGGGGGAAAAATACTGGAAACACGCACTAAATTATATTGCGCAATGCCCGCATCGCGAAGGGCCATTTCAAAACTTTGCAATTTTTCGCGATGTCTTCCGACACCCTTTGTCAAAAAAAGCTTATCCGGAACAAAACCTCTCATTGGTTTCTCCTTTGAAGTGAAGCGGGCTAACATATTTAGTCAGGCACTACAACTAAAAAATCTTCTCCGACCCTTGCGAAAAACACTTTCATGAATAGAGTGGAGCTTCGGGGCTCTTCCATTATTTGAAAATGACGGGGCCTAACTGGAGTGGCGGGTCCTGCCCCTCCGTGTTGCTGCGGGGGCCCCTAACTAAACCCCACAGCCAACACTCCGGGTCACCCACCACTCCACCCATCACCCACCATTTTCAAATCTTTTAAAATACCTTACCCCTTCGCTCCAATCACACCACATTGAGGCGTTTTTCGCAGGGGCGCTCCAAACTATCGCGATAATTCGGAGTGTATAGGTGCAATAGCACAAGCGAGCTTCATTATGTTTGTGTAAAATTTGTCTCCGACTAGCGTGACGGCGAGGGTCTCTGAGGGCTTCTCACAGGCGATTTTTACTTTACGGGGGATCTAAAGACAAAATCGCCGAGAGAGAACGCTAATTGGGGGTGGCAATCCCCAATTAGATAGTGTCCCTCAGAGACCTTTGCCGTCAGGTAGCTAGGAGGAAACAAACCGAAGTAAAAATAAATCTCGCTTGTGCGACGATCAGCTACATCGAAGAAGCACTCTTTACAAAAATTAGAGAGGATGGCATGAGGTTTCTATGCGACAATTTGCTTTGACGGGTGGTTTTGGTACTGGAAAATCGACAGTGGGAAGAATGTTCGAGGATTTAGGAATTCCCCGGATCGACGCGGATTCTCTAACCCATGAGGTAACCGCCCCAGACAGAACTGCTTGGCGCCAAATTGTCTCTGCCTTTGGCGAAGATGTCCTCCTTGGTGATCGCAACCTCGATCGCCACAAACTGGCCGAAATTGTCTTTAACAACCCTGCTCAAAGAAAGCGCCTGGAGGCCATTATTCATCCCAAGGTAAAGGAAACGATGCATGAGCGGATTGAGGCCCTACGCCGTCAAGGACATTCAAGGGTCATTCTAGAAATTCCCCTCCTTTTTGAAGCGGGTTGGGATAGGGAAGAGCCTTTGGACGCCATCATCGTGGTTACAACCGACGAACAGACTCAAATCAAACGGGCCAAACAGAAATTTGGACTCGATGAAAAGGCAATCAAGGCGAGAATTGCGGCCCAACAGCCTTTGGATACAAAAGCAAAGAAAGCAACTTTTGTAGTCGATAATGGTGGAGACGTTAGTAAAACCAAAGCCCAGGTCGACGAAATTTTCAAAAAACTGCCTAGTTAATCACTTCCGCTTCGTGACCGACTGCCTCTTTGCGAGAAAGTCTCACTTTGCCGCTATCGGGGTCAACTTCCAGGACCTTGACGACAATTTCATCTCCTTCTTTAACCACGTCGGAGACTTGTTTGACCCGATGGTTTTCCAGCTGGGAAATATGAACCAAGCCATCTGTATTGGGCATGAACTCGACAAAAGCACCAAAATCCATAATTTTAACAACAGTCCCTTTGTAATATTTACCAACCTCAGGGACAGCCGTTACACTTTTGACTCTCCTTAAAGCTTTTTCTCCAGATTCCTGATCGACAGCAAAGATAAAGACGGTTCCATCGTCTTCCACATCGATCTTGGCACCCGTTTCATCAACAATGGAGCGAATCATTTTGCCGCCGGGTCCAATCAGAGCTCCAATTTTTTCAGGATTAATCTTGATCATTACAATTTTGGGGGCATGTGGAGAGAGTTCTTCACGCGATTTTGCTAATACAGCTTCCATTTTGTCTAAAATATGAAGTCTTCCCTCTCTGGCTTGCGTGAGGGCTTCTTGAAGAATCTCTTCGGATATACCACCGATCTTGATATCCATCTGCAGGGCGGTGACTCCCTTTCTTGTTCCAGCAACTTTAAAATCCATATCACCCAAATGATCTTCATCACCTAAAATGTCAGAAAGGATGGCGTAATTTTTCCCCTCTTTAATCAGTCCCATTGCAATTCCCGCAACAGGGGCTTTGATCGGAACTCCGGCATCCATTAACGCCAAAGCTCCACCGCAAACGGTGGCCATTGAAGAAGAACCATTCGATTCCAAGACTTCAGAAACTAAACGGATCGTATAAGGAAAACTCTCTTCCGATGGCAAAACTTTTGATAAGGCTCTTTCCGCCAAGGCCCCGTGTCCCACTTCTCTTCTGCCGGGTGATCTTAAAAATTTCACCTCACCGGTTGAAAAGGGAGGAAAATTGTAATGAAGCATAAAGCGTTTGTAATACGATTCTCCCAGGGCATCGATGAGCTGTTGATCATCTGAAGAGCCAAGCGTGGTGACTGCCAAGGCTTGCGTCTCCCCCCTTGTGAACAAGGCAGAGCCGTGTGTCCTAGGGAGCAAACCCGCTTCGCAGCTAATCGGACGGATATCTTTAAGGGAACGAGCATCGATGCGTTTTTTTTCGCGAAGAATCATTTGACGCACCCATTGTCTCTCTTCTTCTTCAAAAAGGTGGGTTACTAATCCCAAATTGGGGTCTTCTTTGCCCAGCGGACAAAACTTTTGTGTCAACTCTTCTTTGAGATCTTTTTTGGCCTTGTTTCTTTCTTGTTTTAAAGAAATGGAAAAGATCTCTTGCATCTTTCCTTTCAAAAAATCGGAAGTTTTTTTAGCAAGTTCTTGATCAACAGTTGGCGAAACGATCTCCAATTTTGGTTTTCCAACTTTTTTTGCCAATTCTTCTTGAATCGCTAGAACGGGTTGCATGGCTTCGTGGCCAAAACGAATGGCGGCAATCATATCTGCCTCTGAGGCCTCGTCAGCGCCCCCTTCCACCATAACCACCGCATCTTTTGTTCCAGCAACAATAATATCTAGATCACAAGTTTCCACCTGTTTTGGTGTTGGATTGATGACCAATTTGCCTTCAATGCGTCCAACTCTAACTCCAGCAATGGGACCCAAAAAAGGAGCGGGTGAAATCATTAAAGCTGCAGAAGAGCCCACCATTGCCAAAATATCGGGTTCATTGTCCAAGTCGACTGAAAGGACAGTCGCAATGACCTGCGTTTCATGGTGATAATGTTCTGGAAACAAAGGACGCACGGGACGATCGATAAAACGAGAGGTCAGAGTTGCCAATGTGGAAGGTCTTCCCTCTCTTTTGAAAAACCCACCTGGAATTTTTCCAGCGGCAAATGTTTTTTCAACATAATCAACCGTGAGTGGCAAAAAATCGGCATTTTCTTTTGGTTTTTCAGAAGCCGTCGCCGTCACCAAAACAATGGTATCACCGTAACGAACGGTTACAGAACCCCCTGCTTGCTTCGCTAGCTTCCCTGTTTCGATGGTCAAAGTCCTGCCACCGAATTCGGTTTTTACTGAATGAGACATGTGTTACTCCTTTGGTTTTGAGGAATTTAAGTTGAAGAATTTAGGCTTATTAGGGATTTCTGATAACTTATAACAAGCGCTTAATCGCGCCTTTTATCAATTATCAGCGAATCCAATCGCCCCGTTATTTTCTTAAACCCAACACCTCTATTATTTTTTTATAACGTTCAATATCTGCTTTTTTTAAATAATTCAAAAGTCTGCGACGATGCCCCACCATTTTTAAAAGGCCTTGCCTGCTGGCATGGTCTTTGCGATGCGCTGCAAAATGTTTGTTGAGCTCTTCGATGCGAGAAGAAATCAAGGCAACCTGAATTTCTGGAGAACCGGTATCGCCTGTGTGTTTCTCAAATTTCTTAATCAACGTTTGCTTTTCTGTAACCGTCATTGTCATGCCAAAAACCTATCATGAGACTCCTCGAAAGGTCAAGCGGTGAATGGGTGTGGGGCCGTGTGTTTTAATCTCTCTCAAGTGCCTTTTTGTGCCGTATCCTTTATGTTGTGCAAAACTAAAATGAGGAAATTCTTGGCCCAATTCCTTCATCAGACGATCCCTAGTCACTTTGGCAATGATGGAAGCGGCTGCAATCGATAAGCTTAAAGCATCTCCATTGACAATCGGGCGCTGCTCCATTTCTAAAGGGATTTGGAATCGCCCATCCACTAAAAGAATGTCTGGCCTTGTAGACATACTTTGCACAGCCAGCTGCATCGCTTTCAGCGAGGCTTTCAAAATATTGATTTGGTCAATTTCTTTCGAATCGACAATACCCACAGAAAAACCCAAAACCTTCTCAACCAATATCGAATAACATTCTTCACGTTGTGCCGGACTCAGTAATTTGGAATCATTGATACCTTCTTGCCAAGGCTCGCCTTGAGCCAGTGTTAGAGAGTCGAAGGGCAAAATCACGCAAGCGGCCACAACCGGGCCGGCAAGAGAACCTCTTCCTGCTTCATCAACGCCAGCAATTTTTTGGAAACCTTTTTTGAATGCCGCACTTTCAAAATCACGATGCGGTTTGTGGGGTAGAAGGTGTCTTTTCACTCTGTTCCTGACCTTCGATACGGGCTTTTCTTCCTGATAATTTTCTCAAATAATAAAGACGGGCACGACGAACTTTTCCTTTTTGGACCACTTCAATATGATCGATCACGGGAGAATGAAGGGGGAAAATACGTTCTACCCCGACACCATAAGAAACTTTGCGAACGGTCAGGGTCTCCCTTGTCCCGCCCCCTCGGTGACGCAGCACCACTCCTTCAAAAGCTTGCAGGCGCTCTTTCTCCCCTTCTCTAATTTTGGCAAAAATCTTGATGGTATCCCCAGGTCTGAAATTGGGGGCCCCTTTTTTTAAGTAAGCTTCTTCAATCCGATCGACTAAATTCATGTGGGCTCCTTAGCCGGTTTCTTTTCGTTTTGCAACTTCTTTAATAAATCGGGCCGACGTTTTTTTGTCATTTTTATGGCCTGTGACCCTCTCCATGCCTCTATTTCCTTATGATTGCCTGAGAGAAGAACTTTCGGGACTTTAAGCCCTCTCAATTCAGGGGGGCGGGTATATTGTGGATATTCCAAAAGTCCCTCATTAAAAGATTCATGTGAAAGGGAGGCTTCGTTTCCCAAGACACCTGGAATCAAACGCGCAACGGTTTCCAGCAAAACTAAAGCAGCCACCTCTCCACCATTCAAAACATAATCACCAATGGAGATTTCTTCATCCACTACGAGTTCGCATACCCTTTCATCCACCCCTTCATAGCGGCCACAAATTAAAATGAGTTGATCAAGTTTGGCCATTTGCCTGGCCATTTTCTGATTAAAAAGTGTTCCCCTAGGTGTGAGCAAAATACATTTCGATTTTTTCTTTCCAGAGATCGATTCGATGGTGTTGACCAGCGGCTCTGGCTTTAAAACCATTCCAGGGCCACCGCCATAGGGAACATCGTCGACTGTTTTGTGTTTGTCGGTGGCAAAGTCTCTGAAATTATGGAGGGCAACGTTTAATTTTTTTTGTGTGATGGCTTTTCCAAGCAAAGAAACTTGCAGGGAGGATTCAAAAAATTGAGGGAAAATTGTCAGGATATCAAACTGCACACTATTCAATGATTTCCAGAACTGAGCGGCGGCGCAATTTTGTTGAAACCGCTCCCAAAATTATTCTTAAAGCTCCGGCGGTTCTTCCTTGTTTGCCAATGACTTTGCCTAAATCTTCCTTGGCAACCTTGAGCTCAATGACTGTGGTTTGTTCCCCTTCTACTTCAGTGACTTCTACTGCTTCTGGTTTATCCACTAATGCCTTCGCCATCATTTCAACCAGACTTCTGATTGTCTCTTCTCCCATAATCACCTCCCGCGTCCGCTCTACCCCACTGGGCTAACTTTCACACTTTGTGACGATCCTTAAGTCTTTCTTTAACATTTGGCCAACGACTCTCGAAGGGATGGCTCCTTTTTTGAGCCAAAATTCAATACGCTCTTTGTTGACATTGAACTTCTTTTCCTTCAATTTTGGATTGTAAACCCCCAATACTTCCAAAAAACTCCCATCTCTGGGCTTTTCTCTGGAGGCGGCAACCACTCTGAAAAATGGTTTTTGGTTTGTTCCAATCCTTGTTAATCGAATGCGTACCGGCATAGTAACCCCTTAAATTTGAGGGCTTTCTTAGCAACGCTTCTTCTAACCGTCAAGTATTTATAAAACTATTTAAATTCGAACGAATAAAGGCGGCTGGCATTGGAGAGTAAAAAGAGTCGGTTGCCTTGCAAAACAGGGTCGGAGTAACTTCCCCCTTTTACAAACCAGGACCGTTTAATATCCCCTGTTTCTCTATCTAAAAAATAGATTTTGCCTTTCGTGGCGACTACAGCAAGCCATTTGCCATAAACAACTGGAGAGGAAGATTCATCAACCTCTTCTAGGGCTTGCTCCCAAACTGTCTGCCCGTTATCTCCCCTAAAACAATAAGTAACCCCGCCCGCTGTTACATAAAGGAAGCCATCTTGCAAAACAGCATCGTTTACACTCCCCACGGGGACTTGCCAAACCGATTGGCCAGTCCTGGGATCGAGTGCAAAGAATTTTCCATCAGCCGAAGCAACATAAGCCAATCCTGAGCTTGTCGAAGGACCCGCAAGTAGAATAGTCGAATCAACATCATGAAAAGATTGGGCACGATCTCCCAACTGTTTGGTCCAACGCAATGCTCCTGTAGCAGCATCGTGGGCTGCTAAACTACCATCGGAGTAACCAACCAAAATGTTACCATTTAAGAAAACAGGGTCAGCCGATCCGCGAACGGTAAAGCCAGACTCTCTTGAGCCGTAACTTGTTTCCCACAAAACGGTTCCCTTGGCAGCGTCCAAGGCAGCCAATTGCTTTGACAGGGTTACAATGTATATTCTATCCCCGTGAATAAGGGGGGCCGACATGACCTCTCCTTCTAATTTAGAGGCCCAAATGGGAGTCCCATTTTCTTTGTTGAGGGCGTAGACCATCCCTTTGGTGTCGGCAAAAAAAACAGCTTCCCCGGAAGTTCTTGCTTGAGCGTGAATGGGAGCTTGAGTTTTAAAAGTCCAAAGCTTTTTTCCTTTTTTTACATCGACTGCATAAAAAATCTCCCGATGCACACCGACAAAAACCTTGTCGCCATCCACAAAAGGGGTGGCAAACTGAAAAGGCCTTCTGTTCATCCAAGAATTTTGCTTGAGCTTGACCACCCATTTGCGTTCCAAAGGGACACTACTTTTCCCAGCAGCGTGAAGAGGACTGTGGACTAAGGACAATGGACTAAGGACCAAAATCAAAGCAGGAATAAAAAAATGTCGGGTCCTGCCCCTCCGTGTTTTTGTGGGGGCCCCTAACAAAACCCCACAACAAACACTCCGGGCCACCCGACATTTTTTTATAATTGCTTCTGTAATTGAAGCCATAAATACCTTTCTTCAATCTTATTTTTAAGTTCAGGATTTAGATCACTTTCTTTAAGTAATACTTGATAGGCTGTCTCTGCCGTGGGGTCCTTCGCTAGCTCCAAGCAGACCGCGGCCTCAAAACGACTTAAGTTAGGTTCGACGTGGCCTGGCTCTTTGGAGGCTCGGTCCAAATATTCATAAGCCTTTTTGAAGTCATTTTGGGCTTTATAGCAACTAGCCAAGCCATGAAGGGCTAAAATCCTGTAAAAAGGTTGTCTTGTGGCTGTTTGGTAGAGCTTTTCATAGTTGGCACTACAGGCCTCAAAATTCTTATTATCAAGGCTCTGCTTGGCCGAATGACTCAAAGATACAAGTGTTTCCAGGGCTGCCCCCTCTCTTTTCTCTGACAAAAAAATAGTCCCCATTAGGAGGCCAGTGAAGGCAATACCCCCTGCTAAGGTTAAAACGAGGTGTATTCTGTGGGTATCGGCCCAATGAAATAAGCGGTGGGCCAGATCTTTTTGCTGTATCCCTTGCAAATCCATTGAGAAAGCCCCTAACAAATTTCTTTTGAATCTGCAATCTAAGTTCTGTAGAATTGTAGGTATGTGGTTGCGTCATCGACTCAAAAGGCTGCGTATTAAATGGGGCAATCTTGAAACCTATTTTAAAACCCTCTCAGACGCCAACGAAGTGGAAAAACGAACCGACCTTACCCAATGCAAAAACCCTGTTTTGCTTTTATACGGTTTTGGAGCAACCAGGAGAAGTCTTTCCATTTTAGAATCGAGACTTAGAAAAGATGGATTTGGAGTCTTTTCAATCGATTTGGGTGGGTTTCTAGAACTCTTTAATACCTCACCGATTGATAAATTGGCCAAACTCGTCGCACAAAAAATTGAAAAACTCTGTCAGCGCCATGACCTTCCTCGCTTGAGCATTATCGGTTTTTCCAAAGGAGGTTTGATTGGTCGCTATTATGTCACCAACTTGGGTGGTGCCAAAAGAGTCCATACATTAATCACGCTGGCTACCCCTCATCGTGGTAATCCATGGCTTCTTTTAACAGGATTTTTTTCAAAAGGATTGAGACAGATGATTCCAGCTTCGCGTTTTATGCGCAAATTGAATGCTATGCCTCCACCAAAAAATGTCTACACGGTGTCGATTTATTCCTCTCGTGACAAGACATCTCCCGCGAAATATTGCGAACTGCCAACCAACCATCATGGCAAAAGGGTTCAAAACGTGATGTTAAACCACCTTCATCATTCTGATTTTGTGATCAAACAGAGCGCCTACCGAGAAATTTCAAAGCACCTGAACGAAGGTTTGAAGTTGGCCTCAAACGCCGTAGTTGAAGATGAGCCACAATCTCTGCAGAGAGCAGCAGAATGTTAGAGACATAATAAATCCACAGAAGAAGCAAAACGAGTGCGGTGAGGGAACCGTAGATGAGGTTGTATTGATCAAAGGCCCTTAAGAAATACCAGCGAAACCACTGTTTGGCCAATAAAATGACCGCCGCAAAGAAAAGTCCTCCAAAAACCGCATACCGGAGACGGACTCGATGATGCGGAATTACGACAATAATGAAAACAAAGGCGAAGGTTGAAAATAGAAAATAAAATGGTTTGCCCCTTAAGATTTCACCCAAAGGAAAATGAAAGCCAAAACGAGTTAGAGCCCTTGTCAAAAGATCGGCGGCGGTTGGTAAAAAGAAAAAGAGAGAAATGACGCCAATCAAAACAATAGCCAAAAGGCGGGAATGAAAAAAATTGCGACTTTTTTCCGCCTCAAAAATAACATCGAGGGCTCGCTCGATGGCCCCAAATAACAAGGTGGCAATGAATGTTAAAATAACAACACCCAAAATTCCCATAGAGTGATGTTGGCCCACCACTTGATTCAAGTTACTCGTCAGCAATTCTTTGCCTCTCGGCAATAAACTAGCAATGGCTGACAATAATTGTTGGTAGACCTCTTGAGAAGAACCCAGCAAAAATCCGACAATCGAAATGGCAATCAAGATTAATGGGATGAGAGAAAGAAGGGCACAAAAAGAGATGTGGCTCGCCAAATAAAAACAATCGTGTTTCAAAAAATTCTTAAAAACGGTTTGAGCGTGTTTCATCTTTTAGAGCTCTTTTTCTTGAAGGTAATGCCGATCGGTATTCCTTCAACATCCAAAGCGTCCTCCAGTTGATGAATCATATAGCGACGATAGGAGTCGGGAATCCCTTCCGGTGCATTTGCAAAAAAAATAAAATGGGGAGGAGCGCTGGCAACTTGTGTTCCATAGAAAAATTTGACCGATTTTCCTTTATGCATCGGCAAAGGATGATCCATCATGACTTTTTCAAGCCATTGGTTGAGTTTTGCGGTCGTCATCTTTTTTTGCATGGCAGCGTTTATTTCAAAGATGGCATCCCAAATTCTTTCTGTTCCAAAACCGGTTTCTGCAGAGATAAACACAATTGGAACTTTTTGCAAATCACGCAGTTGCGGTCTCAAATCTTTCTCATATTGTTTGAGAGTGGTTTTCATCATATCCCATTTATTAACTAAAATCAGCAGGCCCTTCCTTGCCTCCCAGACAATATGTGCCAATTGTAAATCTTGATGCGTGACTCCTTGAGTGGCGTCCAGCAAAAAACAGACCAGATTGCTTTCATCAATAGCCTTGAGGCTTTTGAGAACACTAAATTTTTCAAGCCTTGTTTTGGTGGCACTTTTCTTTTTGATGCCCGCCGTGTCTACCAAAATAAGTTTTTTTCCATCTCGTTCTAGCAAAACATCAATGGCATCTCTTGTGGTGCCGGCTTCCTCATGAACGACTACCCTTTCTTGGCCAACCAGTTGGTTAATGAGCGTTGATTTACCGACATTGGGTCTGCCGACAATGGCTAAACGCAAAACCTTTTCAACAGGAACTTCTGTTCCCTCTTTGACAACGGGAAGTTTCTCATAAAGTGCTTCTAAAAGCTCAGAAATGCCTCTCCCATGTTCTGCCGAAATAGAAAAAATGGGGTCGAGACCGAGTTTGCTAAATTCAAGATAGCCTGTCTCTCTAGAGGAGCTATCGATCTTGTTGATGGTATAAAAACAGGGTTTTTTGATTTTACGTAAATTTTCGACTAACGCTTGATCTAATGGGGTGAGGCCTTCAAAACCGTCCATTAAACAAATGATAAGATCAGCTTCTTGAATGGCTTGAAAAGCTTGGCCCCAAACTTTTTGATCGAGAGGTTCTTCAGCCCCGGGAATGAGTCCGCCCGTATCCACTACAACGAAGGAGCGACCGCGCCAATCGGCTAATCCATAATGGCGGTCCCTCGTGACACCCGGTTGGTCGTCGACCAACGCTCTATATTTGCCGACAAGCCTGTTGAACAAGCGCGACTTGCCGACATTGGGTCTTCCAACAATGGCGATGATGGGTAAACTCATGGTGGGCATCCTTGACAAACTTAAACCCAAAAGGCAAGTTTCATCCACCCAAACTCATTTATAAGAAGGAACTGGCAAATTTCTTGTTGCAACCCCTTCTCTTATGTCATAATGAAGCTGCATCTACTCCCCGTTGGATCAGCCGCAAGGCCTCTGACGGGGTTTTGTTTATATGCCCAATGAGCCTGTTACTAAGCGCACTGTAGCCTTTATTGATGGCCAAAATCTCTTTTATTCCGTCAAGAAAGCCTTCGGCTACAAATTCCCAAATTACGATGTCGAAAAATTGGCAAAGAAGGTCTGTCTGGAAAAAGGATGGCAACTGGATTCAATACGCTTTTACACCGGCATGCCAGATGCATCAGCCGATCCATTTTGGCACCATTTCTGGACTGCGAAACTTGCAATCATGGGAACACGGGGCATCTACTCCTTTTCCCGCCCATTAAGATATCGTCACCAAACAACCCTGTTACCGGATGGAACCTCTACTGCAATCCTTGTTGGCCAAGAAAAAGGAGTTGATGTCCGTATAGCACTCGGTGTTGTGCGTTTGGAACTAGACAATATTTATGATGTTGCTTTGATATTCAGCCAAGATCAGGATCTTTCTGAAGTTTCAGATGAGGTTAAAAAGATATCGACAGTCCAACACCGATGGATAAAAGTAGCGTCTGTCTTTCCTATCAGTCCCACCGCGGAAAATCGAAGGGGAATAAATAACACGGAATGGATTAAAATAGATCGCGCAATGTATGATACTTGTCTTGACAAAATGGATTATCGCCCGAAGAGTATCTGAAGTATCATAAGCTATTTTGGCTGGGTAGCTCAGTCCCGATCCCGCAGCGATTTTTGATACCCAAAAATCGCTTTGCGGGATCGAGGATCCTCGACGCCGCAAATCCCGCCGGGGGCGGGATGCAGACGTCGGGATTGGTAAGAGCGAGGGATTCATAACCCCTAGGTCGAGGTTGTCAGCACCTACGTGCTGACCAATGTAAGGTGGCAACGAAACCACCCCAATGATAATAGGTCCATATGGCGGGATAGCTCAGTTGGTAAGAGCGAGGGATTCATAACCCCTAGGTCGACGGTTCGATTCCGTCTCCCGCCACCAACATCTGACTTTTTGGAATTTTTCCAACCGATTGTAGGGCGGCACGCAGTGCCGCCCATTGGTTTTGTGGCGAATTTTCAGGGTTTTTTGAACTTTCAGGCACGCCGACGCGCGCCACTTTTTCGGCAAGTTGGAGGTTCGAGCCAAAGATTTCTTTGGCAAGCACTTTTTTGGGAAAAAGTGCTTCATCCCTTGCGATTTTCGGCGCATTCTGCGCAGTATTTATCCATTCCCTAAACGGTTCGAGCCAATCATTCTGCTTTTGTTCAAGGGTGATGATTTTTTCTTCCAGCGTCTTCTTTTCACTCATAAATTTTGCTTTTCTAGCTCGGTATTCTTCACGGTCAATATCCTGCTCAAGATACACGTCCATAAGACGCTGGATTTATAGATTGATGCTTTTTGTTTTTCCTTGCGCCTCTTGAACAAAAGCAGCGCAGGATTGGGCGGACTCTTTTCCGTCCTTTTCTGCCAGTTTTAGAAGCTCCTCCGCCCAATCCTGTGGCATAGAAACTTTTTGAATAAGAGCCGAAAGCTGTTTGTTCAACTCCTCCTCTCGGATAAACGGCTGATGGCATTCAGTTTTCCCTTTCTTGGTACAGCGATAGTACGTATGACCTTTCTGTACTTCAGCCGTTATCATCATGCCACACTCACCACACGAGAGGAGGCCGCAAAACGCTTTCGGCTCGTTCTTTAATTTTTTGCGCGGTTTGCCTCTTTGCGTGAGCACTTCTTGCACATGATCAAAAAGTTTCTTTGCTATGATTGGCTCGTGCTTGCCCTCGTGAATTTCGCCAGTATAACGGAAGTGCCCGTAATAGAACGGATTTTTAAGGATAAATGTGATTCTGTCTTTGTGGATTCTCTTTCCGCCACGGGATAAAATCCCGTGTTGCGCCAAAAAGTCGGAAATATCTCCAAGCGTTGCATTGCCTTTTGCGTATAACTCGAATGCTTGTTTGAGTATCTTTGATTTCTTCCTATCTTGCACGACTGTTTTTGTTCGCACGTCGTTGATGTATCCGGTTGGCGCAACGCTTGGATATTCACCACGCCTGACTTTTTGGCGCAAACCTCTTTTTGTATTTTCGGAAAGAGAATCCACATAATATTTGCTTTGCCCAAAGGCAATGTTCAGCATGAACTTGCCTTGCGGCGTTGGTTCAAACCAAAATTGTGGAAATTTCAACGCCGCAATACGCCCGCAATCAATGAGGTAGATAATTTTCCCACCGTCCACAGAATTGCGCGCAAGTCTATCGGGGTGCCACGCCAAAATTCCGGCCGCCTCGCCGTTTTCAATTCTTTTCAGCATTTCATTAAAAATAGGGCGGCCTGGAATTTTGTCTGATTGTTTTTCAATAAAGACATCCGAAATATGTAAATTTTCCTGTTTTCCGTAGGTGCGCAATTCTGTGATCTGCGCTTCGGTACTCAAAACTTGTTTGTCTTCAACATCTGTGGACTTGCGGGCGTACAAAAAGAATTTTTGCTCCATATATTTATGATTAAAACTTAAATGACCGCCTCGGTGCGTCCAACCAAAGAGAAAGTCTCAAAGATTGATTCCGAGACGGCCATCTAAAAAGACTTTCTCACTTACTTGTTGGACGCACAGTCAGTTTATCACATCTGCGAAAAAAGCAAAAATTCTTTTTGTTGGGCAAAGCAAATCTCGCCCAAGGGGCGAGCAAAGACAGAATCACAAAATCGCAAGGGATGTCGAACCTCCAACTTGCCGAAAAAGTGGCGCGCGTCGGCGTGCCTGAAAGTTCAAAAAACCCTGAAAATTCGCCACAAAACCAATGGGCGGCACTGCGTGCCGCCCTACAATCGGTTGGAAAAATTCCAAAAAGTCAGATGTTGGTGCAATTATACCGTTCCGCTCGAACTTACTTTATCAAAAATGGTTGAAAATTACCAGACCCACCCCGCGGCTCCGCGCCCCGCAAGCGGGGCAAGCAACGATCGCAAAATTCCTTTTATTTTTTAATGGGCGCGCGCAATTTTTCTTTTAAGGAATCATTTTGCTGGCGTTGCTTCTGTGCTGACGCACAGGCGGAGCCGCTCCCACCCTTATCCCGCCTTCGGCGGGAAGCAGTCGGGCAAAAATTCCCTCCCCCAGACCCCCTTCCTTTTTGCCCGACTGCTGGCGAGG